>Ga0247742_10001257_pt1 | contig 18065 bp, 17 predicted proteins | sample UWRJL208509C2_FD_180944 | JGI IMG/M metagenome (GOLD analysis project Ga0247742, IMG submission 180944) | Plant litter microbial communities from Arlington Agricultural Research Station in Wisconsin, United States - UWRJ-L208-509C-2 | ecosystem: Environmental > Terrestrial > Plant litter >... | reverse complement strand
TCCGAAACCCCGATATAGGTTATTCTTGAACCTTATAAGCCGCCCGAAAAGCTGATGAGCTTATATGTGCAGATGTGTTCATGTATGATGATATATGCTAATCTCGATTTTTCCGACACATGTAAATTTCAATACTATCTTCAAATAGGAGGACAGTATATATATATAAACCATGCTTTCAAGACAGAGTGCAACTGATATTTCAATACCAGTTCGCGTTGCACATAGATTTTAATAGGCACTCAAATTTCTGTGCAGTACTCTCATGTTGCGTCCGTCAACGTATGTAACCAACTGGATACTATATGGGAGACGCATGAAGCAGATCACGGCGTCACATCACTGCATCTCACGGTCTGTTATGCTGTTGTTTGCACCTGGACGATGCCCCCAAGTCGCGTCGAGATTCGAAGACTTTTCCGCGCAGCGAGTAGCTTGCGCGCGTTTGACGACCTCATAACTCTCGGGCTCGTGGTAGACATCGCATTTGATGTGGCCGGTCTCTGCCCCCTTGTCAATTTTTTGCCATTTTGCCAGCTGACTTGACTTGATCTGACGCGGCAGGCCAGGACGTTGACCCGTCGTCTTCATCTGATGACTGGGATGTTGGCCTTTCTTCTACCACCGCTAAAGGCTGATCTGGGACCAAGCTGGTGAATGGCATCAGGTTAGGGATAGGGTGATCCGACTCTTTTGCATGTTCAATGCTGATGTTGCAGAGCTCCATCAGCAGATCTGGCGCCTCACCAAAAAGGGGGAGGGGGAGGAGAGCGTCGTACTTCAGGTACTCCTGATAAATAACCCCGCGAGGGACATTGCAAGAAGATGCCAAAGGCATCAACGACCCATGTAGGCAACGAACGAGATCACCCTCTACACCCTGCGTCAGAGCCATACCTCGGCGCAAAGAGGGTTCGGTATTGTTCTTAAAGAGCGAGCTAGAAAATATAGAAGATTTCGGATGATCCACGCGGAGCATCGTCCATAGGTGCAGCCACCAGAAAGATTCGGGATCATGAAGGAAGTTAGGTACGACTAGTTGAGCCTCGAGCTTGTCCGCATGCTTCTCCAATTGTATCTTGCCCATGGGTTCAGGTTTCGAAAATCGTTTGAGTGACATGATTACAAGGGCCATAAAATAGGGTGTGCCCTATAGAAACGTAAGTCTCTAGATGGTGAATTAGCTGGACAAGGCTAGCTGCTCACTGTTTTGGGATCAGTACAGTATGTCATGTCGTCGACATGTTTTGCATATTCGAGATCTGACAGGATACCCCTAGGCTCAGAACCATTCGGTTTGCACCAGAGGATGTTGCCCCCACTGATGTCACGATGGATCCATCTTGCCAGAAACATGATGATCAAACCTATCATTTCGGTCGGCAAAACATTAAGACTCAAAACAGGATGGCGTACCAATCAGCCCACCGCGCAGGGCGCGCATCGAATCGCCAAAGTTCGTCAGTTCCTGTATAGCTTCGGCCACTTTGGTGTAAACAACCCGGTATTGGGGCCGCGGGAGGTGGGACCAAGGGACGACGGGAATATTCTCCATTGGCGTCGCTCCTCATGTGTACGGGTTCGGCATCTTGACGCATCTGATGTTGCGTTCTGAGGTACTTGTAGTGTACTTTCTTGCTTGACGAGAAGTTCGGGACAAGGTCTCGCTGAAGGAGCGCGAGCTTTAGAAATATAACCTTGACCATCGCAACAAATGGTGAGAAAGTGCCTTTTAAACTTTCCATCCTTGAAAAGTTCCTTGAGTGTTCCTTGGACAGGCCCAGAAAGAGCCGTAAATGCGATCCTCGGAGAAGAACCGTCCTTTTCGAAATTTTGGATGAACCTGTCGACGTCCGAAAAAATATTGTCTTGAATTTGCTTCTCAGTTTTCGCTTCCGCGTTAAGCCACATGTCCTTTAGAACCCTCTGGGGCTCCCCTTGTTTCTCAGTGTGATCGTCGACAGAGTTCACTTCCTCCACCAGCCAGACATGAGTTGTTCGTCCGGTGATGCACAGCGATTTGAACCCGGAAAGACACTTGATCATCTTAAAATAGCGTGCAGTTATCTTCGCATCCTTTGTAGTCTCCTCGATCTTGAAGACAAAATATTCGCATTGCTTGGCATCTGACGAGTAGTGTCGTTGAACAGCAAGATCAAACCCGAGTCCTTGAGGTGTAGCAAACATGAATGACATCAGCACGGTGATGAAATCTATAGGGTTCTGCTTTACACATTGAGCGTCATAACATAAATCCACTGATTATGGAACGAACCTCTTTCCAGTCCAAAGGTTCAGAAACGGCAGAATGCGACCACGAAAAATACCAAAGAGAGGCTTGATCATCCTCAATTGTGAGCTAGACATATTTCCACTCAGCACAGTGACAATGCGAAACAAGCAATGCATAAAAAAATACCCCATAAATAAACATTCGCCCAGGGTGCTAATTGCTGGCGGTTCTACCGTCATTGTGAGTTACCAGTGGAGAAAAGGTGGTAAGATCACTGACTTACTTCTGCAACGGTCTTGTTGTCCTTCGCGAGCTTGTACTCCATCGAGACGGCGATGTCCCCCATAGTACTCGCTCGGACGTGCTGAATCATCCAAAAGGTAGAAAGCCCCATCCATTTTGTGCGGACCACCAGGAATGCTCGAGCTAGCTGCTTTATATGGTTTGTGGACGGGTTTAAAACGGTTCTCTCTGCCGTCGATCGTGAGCTCTTGCAAGATATCGCAGATGCCGCCCAAAACTTCACTGAAATAGTCATTCTCTTTTCGGCCGGCGCAGTCAATTTTGTTGGACCACCCGCCATTGCAAAATAACCACTCCGCCTTCTCAGAATTAGACTTTAGAGCCCGGTTCATATAGTGGGCCGGGAATGGCATTAGCTATAAGTCGCTTTGGAGTTTATGGATGAATGTATTCACTGGTGTGTCTAGGAGCTCAATATCGGATGGCGTCACACCAGAGCCTTATGAGATCGCAGAACATCAACGTTGGAAAACAATGTCTTGTCTTTCACAGGACTGACATTGCATGAAGCTCAATTTTGGAATGAGTATGCGACTTACACGTGCAGACTTGAGTACATGTAAGAGGTCATCTTCAGGCAGCAGCAAACCCCAACCAAGCGGTGGAGCGTATTGCCCACCCTCCGAACCTCCTCACCCCCATGAACCCCAACCTTTCGGTGGGAGCGAATAGCAATGAGTTGTATGTATTTGGGAGCCTGCTTGGCGAGGGCAGGAAATACTGGGCAAGGTTACACAGAGCAGAATAGCTCTGTTAGGGACGACGAGATGAGTACGAGTACATGGTACAAGGACAAAAGACAACCACAATATCGTGATTCCACTCTGATACTTTGAAAGAGAACACCTGGGAACAGCTTACATGATAAGCGGGGTTTGAAATCCGCGAGCGCGCAGCGCGAGCCCGGGAATGCCGAGCCGGAGGCGACGCCCGAACAAGCGCCCGCGTCTGCGTGCTTCGAATGCGAGCGCTTCACAACAGGCAACGGGGAAATTTTAAGATGGGAAAAATGGGTTAATTTTATCCCCGGAGTCCCATAGATAGACCACGGTAAGTAGTACACATGTACGGGGGTCCGTAAAAGCGATAAATAGGCTGCAAGCTGACGTACTCCCAACTGGTGAGTCTATGGGCTGCGTAAAACACTAGCAATACAGGCTTCCATTAAACCAGCAGGATACACCAATTTAAGGCATCCAATGAGTAGGGTTATCAATGCACCGATTCGGACAAGTTCTCGACATTCAAATTCTGGTGGGAAAGACCTCATTCTAGAGTCAACGTAGGAGATCTCTCGACAAATTTTCTATCTCCCAATTTTATCTAGGTGCATTAGAGCACAAGGCAAGTTCCATCTCATAGTGTCATAGATTTAGGCGCCCACATCAATCAACCCACAAGTCTTTGACACTAGTAGACCATTGTTTCGTGAGTATGGATCAAAGAGCCTCAATCTATATCTATATCATTAGAGTCTGTCCTGCAACCATAATACGGTTATATTATGCAGTGGTATTATTCCCACCTTCCCAAATAATCTAACCGGTGCATCGGCATTCAGAACGTTTGCTCGCCGCCATTATTGATGCGAGCTCGTCGTCGGCAACAGCGAGCTCGCATATCTCTAGTCAAAGTTGACATATTTCTTCAAAATATTTCTTAGAGTTTACAGTATACGTCCAGCTGCGCTATTTGAACTTATATTTGAACTAAAGGCCCATACAGCTACTATAAATAAGACATAAATTGCTGTAATGACGGTATGGCTTCATATCATATTCCTGATTCCAACCCATCTTTTTATACATAATAATTTATTATAGATCTATTTATCTTCTCTTGTTAAGTTTCAGAGAAAGGGAGTTAATACTCGCTGAGATACGGGAGCTCGCTGTTGCCGACGACGAGCTCGCATCAATAATGGCGGCGAGCAAACGTTCTGAATGCCGATGCACCGGTTAGATTATTTGGGAAGGTGGGAATAATACCACTGCATAATATAACCGTATTATGGTTGCAGGACAGACTCTTACTAGGAGCGGGTTCTTTCCCACGCGAGACAAAGGTCCAAATATGGTAAAAAAATTGCAGTTCTCCTCTCAAACACGCTGAAATTGTAGCGTTCTTGCGCTAGGGGGATCATTAATATATATTTCTGTAGCTGGGGGGAATCTCAATGTGTTTTAGAAGTTGAAATATATAAATTCTTACAATTCATTGGAGAGATTGTCATACATTGCAAAAATCTCGAAGCTTCCGCATCATAAGAGCTGGAAGATACTAACAAATATTCTCGAAAATTCTATAGGAAGAGGAAAAATATAAAATGTCTTACTACATGGTCGTTTGAAGCTGACTCCCCTTCTGCACGGCACAATAATTTCACTAGACGGAAACCAGTATCTGAGTGGCAATAACTTTGATAAAAGTCTCTGCTACCTGATCAGGTTTCGTGCCCGTCGAAATAAGTGTGCTGTTACAGTAGATCTATTTGAAGCGCAGCATTCTTGCCTCTATATTTGGTACTTTCCCGCTCTCTTTGGGTACTCTGGGATATTCCGCTCTGGGTTACAGTCTTGAATCTCAATTCTGGGTTTGAATTCTGGCGAGCTGTCATACTTCTTTTGTTGGAATTTATTGATAGCGAGCTTGGCGCCTGCGCGTATCTCTGATGAAGGTACCCGATGTTTCGATGTACGCGTGCTACTTAGATGTAGATATCGTATATAATCGTAGGTACATCTATTGTATTGGCACTCGTTTGCCACGAAGTCCCCCGACTTCTTGCACGCTCGTTGGTCCCGCACCCCGGATTTCAATATCCTTGGCTGATGATTTCCTCGAATCTATGCTTATTGCTTATATTGAGATTGGTTCTTACTCTGATTCAACAACGGCTGGATTGCACTCGAAGTAAGCCATGAGCCGCTCAGCCCACCACGGAGCGAACGCGACGCGCGACGCTGCGGGGTGAAGGCGATTGGCGGACTTTTGCCAAGTATTCTTACCAAAAATCCCCGTGCGAAGCACGGGTCATCGTCTAGTCAAGTACATATATCAGCAGCCAAGGGAGAAGGGAGACGGGCCACCTGATTTTGGATAGGCAATTTAAGCAAACGTGTGAGTGAAAGAGTTGCTTTGGTATATGGTATTGACACAATGGACAGGAACAGATTATGCCTACCTAAAATTGGTTTGAACAATACCTATTGACAAAATGGGAGACATTGATTTAGTACTAGTATTACTGCTAGTGGCACTCGTTGAATAAAAGCGTAATAAACCATTACTGTTGGACGGCTCTTCCACAATTATTGTAATCAGGAACAGCTGTAAACATTCAAGTCCAAAATTTGCCATTGCTAACTTCCCACACAAGTCTCCGACGGATATGTGGGATATCGCACTGCGCAAAAGTAAACTCAGTGGAGCCCCTTGCCAAAAAATCCAAGAACAAGCAGGTGAAAACCCCACAATCATTCGAATTTAATTGCTGGGGTGTGTGCTATCAAATGGCCATGATTTCAACATTTGGTAGTGAGAAAGAGAATATGCACTGACTTCAGGAATATAATCCATCCACTCATCGATATCAATAGAAACTCCTTTGTCTTGACTTTCTTCGCAAATATAATCCCTGAGTTTCTTTTGCACAATGTTAAATGTCATTGGATTGGAAGCACTATTTGGGAACTTACCCGTAAGACTCTCTTCCCTGTCGTTTTGTCAAATAAGGAATCGTAGTACTCCAGCCTCTTTTTTCGGAAGTTTATAGAAGCAGCAGCCCAATGTTCATTATAGTGATTGACAGGAAGCAGAACTGCATCCTTGGAAAATATGTTCACCTAAGCGTAGAATAAATGGCGTTTAATAGTAATCAATGAGAGGACGTACATTTTTTGTCCACTTGGACAGTCTCCCTTCTTTGTACCCATCTTTTATCAGCTTATCCCAGAAGAACGAGGAAAAGCATAAGATGTCCAGCATCTGTTTTGTTGCTGGTGGCGTCTTTGACCTGGATTCAATCATAGAGGTGTAGAAGTTGATGACCTCATCATTGAGCCATCGGTGAGCCTGTAGCGAGGCAATATCCGTGTGTTGCAAACCTTGTCGTCCAAACTGACTTATGTGCCCTACTCTTGTCAAAATATCATCCACATGTTTTTCTGCTTCAGCAGAAAGTGGCGGAGACATCAGAGATGACCAAATTTGTGTATGATCCTAGACGGCAGGTCAGTAGAATCAAGTTCTCCATGAGGTTGGGAGGTTATACCTTGGAAGTCAGGAGGAGGTACACATCTTTCAGCAGTGTGCTGGATGATACTCCCTGCTGTTGCAGAGCTGCAAGAGCATCAGAATGTTATGCGCCTGGACTTCGAAGCATGACAGACGAACGGACACTAGGCGCAGCGCCTACTTTGAGGTAGAAGCCCATCTCCAGCAATGCATCGACATCGTCAAGGAAATTGTCCTGCTCTCTACTGTCCATTATGTGCTGGTTATACCAAAGAAGGGCACCAAGTATGTTCAAGTCCGCCCACAGTTATGTAAGCGTTCTTTCATTTGCCACATGACAGCGACTGACCTCAGTTTTCAGTGCAGCAAAATTCAAATGGAAACATAGCGGCGAGACAGCGAAGAACCTGGCAACATTCTTTATATATGCCCATGTTAGACCTGTTAGATGTTCAACTCGACGTGCTCAAATTTGGAAAGTCCGAGGACCCAGGGGATCTGCAGTATGCACAAGGCAGTTCCTTTATTCTGGCCATTTCTGATATCCAACTCATATTACCCATAGCCCCCTTGTAACCCTAAGCCATGTACCTGGACACTTTTAGTGGTAAGGTTTTACTTGGGTGTATTGAGTGTAGTGATGTGCGGGCTCGGCTCGACCTGAAAGCCGTGGCTTAGGCCTGGCTTTTGAGGGCTCAGGCTTGGGGTTAGGGTGAAATTTTGAGTGCGAAATTTGGTTCTCTGCATTTGGTGGTCTGGTCTCACAGTCAATTTTTTTTAAATTCAGGAGTTGGTGGATCCCGCAGCATCAGTTTAATGACAGTAGAGGTATGTTTTCGGTCGGCTGGTATTAGTTAGTTTACTTATGGATATGGACGTAGTCCGTGTCCACGTCTGCCCGGAGGGCTATTTTAGATTTAACTTTAGACTTTACAGACAATAGGCAGTCAGGGCCGTTGTCCCAACCTACCAGCAGTTCCCTAATTCGGCTGTCCTGGTTGTTTCTGCCAGTGCTATTTCACTCCAAGTCCAACGTCCCCGTTGCAACCCTTTAACCTGTATTGCGCTTTCTATTTTCCTTCTTTTTGGGGTCTGAAAGAACGACCGAGAGAACAAAGGTGGGCCATTGCCAAAGGAGAGACTGCAAGAGTGAGTGGTGTGTACTGTTCGTCTTCACGTGCTGTATCTACTAGTAGTATATGGGCTCCACGTCCCACACACCAACCAGATCGACTCATCTTGGCTTTTCATTTGAGCATTGAAAATCCTGAAGGGTTCACCCGCACAGAGAGCCTTGAGAAGTCTCCCGCTTCCTGGCTGCCTGTGCCCAGGCGTAATACGTATGCCACCGCATACACAAACGAGTCCATTGCACCTATTCGTAAGCAATGGTGACCGTTCCGATGCGATAGGTGACGCGTCGAAATGAGCTAGAAACTAGGAGCGGGTTGCGACAAGTTCTTACATCCGAAGACCGAAACAAACTTCGCTTTATACGCGATGGCTTTGGTAGAGTATTAAATGAACTGGAAATTGACATAGATCGGAAAACAGATGAACAATATCGATCAGGCCAAATCCACGATTGAGCGGTAGGTGATAACAATAGTGCAAATCCAATACTTCCAGGAAATTGTCTATGTGCGAAGATAATGGTCCCTGCGATAGCGTGTAATGACGTATATAAGTTACGGTAATATTCAGAGCTACGAAGGTCCCTCGATATGGTGTCCATTACCATTCATTCCATTCGGAATTGGACGTGGCTGATGATCAACTTCCATACGTTCCGAACTCATCTCGCGACATCGCTGCATGGAATGTCACTTGGCCTGAAGAGTAGGTCGTATCGATACAGTATCCTGAATCAACGCGAGAGATGGAGAGAAGAAAATGAAAGAGGGGAGATGCCAACGAAGATAGCCAGTGCCCTAATTTTTCAACACAACTTGAAGCTGTGGTGGACCAAGCGCTCCCAAGCTGTCAGACTCAGCATTCCCAACCCGCTGTGCCATAGTCGCCATAGCTACTCCAAACCGTGCTATCTGCGCAAGCGCTAGTGAATGCATGACACAACGAAAGAGGCGAAAACGACAATGAGAACCCAATGCAATCGGTCAAATTATGAGCTGACATATAGTTCTACTTGACACCTGAACACCATGGGAGGCAGCCATGTCTTGCACACTGTCTATTTTAAACTTGTGTGTATCACTGTGAGACTAGTAATAAGCAAGTCACAGGATACGATGACGGATCGTTAATCAGAAGCGGCGTTCAGTTTAAGAGTACTTTCACTGGACGCGTCTTCCTGGCCTACGTTTGCAGCTGGATTTGGAGTGGGCGCCCTGAAGGAGAGATGGAAGGTGCCGCTGTCAGGTCGCTTTCGATGTCCATTTCGAGATATTAATCTAAATTTACTTGTTAGCTTTAATTGGCTTGATGAATGGCGTACTCACAAGCTGATGACACAGATGATATAAACTAAGGGGAGTTTAGCAACCGATTTGAAAAATACGGCGGACTTACTGTGGGTGTTCGCTGCCACGGGAATTATGCTAAATAGGATTCAATGAAGTTGAAAAGTGCGATCGAATGTGACTCACAAGTAGAAGGAACCCGAGGCAAGGGAATACTGGAATAACCAGCGGTGAAGGTCAATACTGTGACCATGGCGCAGTAAGTTATAACCCACCAGCAGAACACCAATAACCGCAGAAAGGCTGAGATCGTATCAATCGAAGGTCGAGGCAGTTATATCGAATCCCGAGCATACCTTGTAGCTATAGAGCAATTTAAGACATATTTGATCAATTTATTTGACAGTGAGTTGGACCTAAGTTCCACAAGAATGGTCAATTCCATCCAGTAATAGACCGAAAATCGCTGACTTTGTAGTTTCAGATCGCTGGGATTCGACGATGAGACACAGCGCAGCAGATATTATGACGTCGCAAAGAGCAGTGGCAATTCCTTGTGCAATCGTCGTTTTCTAAAGGTAAAGGGTTTGCCCATGTTCATAGGTCAACGTGACGAATTTGACGCACGAGGAGAAATCCCGTTCTCATTGATTTATAAAGCTTGCTAATCCCCCTGATTATGACAACGATTGGTTTCAGACGCGAGCGCAATATACCAAAAGACTTACATTAGATACGCCTGAGCTTTGGCACAAGGGATGAAACGCGATAAGTGACACTGGGAACAGCCAGTATTGGTGGAGGCATCACTCACCAAATCCAGCACCTACGTTCCATCAATTAATATTCGGGTAGCAATTTCCCAAAGCTCACCAATTTGCGTCAAGGCTAACCCAGCCTGGACATATCGATGAGCGTCAGAGTGAGTTCCGAAATCAAATACTTACTGCAGGTAGTGCCAGGTAACGGATACTGCTATTTAGATTCTTGCTGCCTACGAATTATGAATTAAGATGGCCAGTACACGGCCGGACTTACTAGTCCATATGCATGTGCAGAGGTACCTAAGTGGCCAAGTGTCACCTAGTCAGGATCTGCACCTTGGAAATTGGAATAACGTAAAGAAGGCGCACTAACATCTGAGCAATAAGCGCGGTGAGATACTAATTTCAGAGTCATGGTCAATAGGTGAAGCATTTAGAGGGCAATTAAGGGACTCACGCAACAAAGGTATTTTCCCTACTCAATAGGTCTTGTAAGTTAGTAGTCTGACGGATGGAATTGACGGAATGTACGAACGATCACTGAACTAGAGTTGATGTTCAATCATGATCCAGTACGAACAGAGATCAGGCTACCTACAATGTGATTTCGCGTAAGAGGGCCGCATTGCCCAGTTTCGTGATGAACATATCGTAGACCTGGTGACTGCTAAATACAGTCTCCAATGTCGCTAGAATACTGTGAGAAAGTAGTCAGTGCCACTGACCATTAGCGCATCCGAGTGGCCACTGACATAAGGATGCAGATCATCACTTTCAGCGATATTGGATCATTGCTGGAGTAGCTTCGAAAGTAATGTATAGCCATGATCTGTTATCACGTACTGAGCAGCCACGGAGAAAGTCGGGGCTGCGATATTTACCAGGACCAGACCGTAGAGCCTAAATTTTGAAGGGATCATTAGAGCGCCGTTCTGAGAGTAGAGGACGAGGACTCACCAAGCGCTAACAATCGATGTAATTAGAATCGCACCATGTACCGGGGAGGAATTGGGTGCCATAGTAAACGAGTGTTCAAGTTCCGGGGGAATAGAAAGCTTCTCGCTGACCATAATAATATATATATCAGCTCCTCAGTCCGAACAACGACATCCGAGTTACATAAGCCTTCATAGCTACAGGTACGACCATTACAGCATCGCCTACATTTGCAGGGTTGAATATATTCGTCCAATGGCAGAATCTTGACAACGGTGGGACAGCGGCGCCACCATAGAATTTGGAACGGGGACTGCTAGCAGTCTGCTAAGGAGGGTGATCAGTGTTGTGCCAGTCGACACATAGTCGAGCAATCAAAGTCGGCACCCGGCGCGATTAGTCGGCGACTTTCGTCGCCTGTGGCAAAGGCGATGTCCCCCTTGGCATCAAATTGCAGGGAGGATTACCGTTAGTCATGGCCAAGCTGCCATATACGGAAAAAGGGCGGCGAGCGGCAATGCTGAAATCAGAATCTTATCAATTTCATCTTATCGGTCTGAATTCCCATGATACATAATGAATAGTACGTGGGAACTTTCCCAAATGTCATAGTCGAGCTTCATTTGCAGTCGGCGCATTTGAAATATCGATTAGTCGACGACTATGCCGACTATTCGCCGCCTGGCACAACACTGAGGGTGATCCACAAGGCATCACTCAAACTGCCCCAACGCTACGTCAACTCTACACCTATCATCGCAGACCGAGTTCAGGCAGGTCGAGAAATTCATTCGACGCCTGGATTCTTAGGCGCGCTTGACAGATGTTTTCATATTGATAGACTCAGTTTGATTTTGCAGCATTCAGTGTTTTTGTGTTTATACTGTGGGGCCATATAAACAAAACTAACCAAAACGGGATGTGGGCTTAGATACAACCGAATGTAATATCTTACAGCAATCGACGGTTTCCAGTCGTGGTTTGTGGTGAGAACGATGAGCCAAGCGGCTGAGGGTGGCCATCTCGATTCCAGAGGTGAACGGTGGAGTAAAAACTGGTCCAACTTTGGTTAGTCATATTTGTAAAGCCCCATCGTATAAACAAAAATGCTGAACGCTGATGGAATGACTACGAATTTAGTCGATCGGGCCAGAATATTATATATGGGATGCACCAGGCGAAAGCGAGTGCACTCATGGCAAGAAAGGGTCCCATAGGCAAATTAGGTCGAGCGTTAGACGGCAGGAGCCTGGATCTTCTTGTTCGCGTCCCACACCATTCGGCCAACCGTCCTTCCTTACAACTACACCCCTCGCGTAACGCGTACCTCCCGTCTCCTTTTTCCACGATGTACTGGCGGCCAGGGTATGTGTAACAGTTTATCTTCTGTCGAGAAAGGACTAATGTTAGTTCATATGTTTGATTAGTACCATAAGACTTAACGATACTTTCCACCACTACAGCCCATCACTGCTCCTCCCCGTTCAATTGCTTGTCACGAGAGGTCGGCATACTGGTTCAAGCCCAGGAAGACAACCTGAACCCAGGTGGTTTAATCCTAACTTCCCCACCATCGCAAGGCCTCCCAACCGTAGTAAGCACCCAGCGAGAAGGGTGCAAACACACGACACGATTGAAGTCCGAAGATTGCAGCGCTCGTAGGAGGGAGACGGACGGGCGTTGACCTGAGGAAGAGAACGAGGCAGACATCGAGCGTGCGTGATGGAGGTTGCAACAGTCGTGTATGCAGGGGGGGCGCATGATTGTGGCCATTATCATCCTGCGTCTATATTTCGGAATTCCTCGCCAACACTCTCGGGAGTGAAAATTCACTTCTTTCAAAGGGACGCGAGACCGCCGCTCCATCTGCTCAATTCCACCAGCGGTTACCATTTCACCATCGAGAACAAATGTCATTCAGACCCGAGCCACCCGACCCATCCAAGACACAAACCAACGAGCACGAAAGTCGATGCCTTTGAGTAGGACCTGGGTACCGGGTGTGGATAAGGGAGCATTAGGCGAGCACGAGTGAGTGTTACATTGCTTTCGTATTCGACGAAGCTGCCCGCATGTCAATGCAAGGTCGTTTTTCGCAAGAATATGCCTTCTCTTGGACAGGTATTGTCCCTCGCTGATTGCACTCTTCGAACCATCTCAATTTCAAATTATCTCTGCATCCCCGCCTGTCTTCTTGCTTGCTCTCGGCTGACTGTTGAGCTCCCCTTACGCGTTGCAAGTCCTTTCATCTTCATTCATATTCCATACATCATATGTGAATCGGGATGGACATCTAGTTTTTGATTTACTGACAGATGTCTGTCTGAAGTGTATTCGGCTGTGATTGAGAACATCGAGGCTTGTCTGAAGGTCCATCCTTTGACGAATGTCATTTCAAATTGCAAGATTCGCCGATCCTCATTAATTTGCTGAAAGTTCCAGGTCTTCCGTTCACAGCACGTGTAGGTCGGGAGATATTGTCGTATGTTTGAGTTATTGACAAATATCTGCTCATAGTGTACTCGAAGAATAGTGAGACCTTCCATCCACTTTCTTGCTAGACGAAAGTGTGTGTAGTAGCAATAAAGTCTCTATTTGAATAGGACCATTTACTCGGGAGGTTAGGGTTATCTACCATGCCAAAAAAACACGATTAGACGCCAACTTTATTCGAGTTCGAAGGAGGCAAAGAGACTGGAAGAGGAATATAATCAATATGGACGTAAGGAAAGCCAACAGAGAAGAGAGGCTAAAGAGGAGCGATACAGAGTCACAGAGACTTTGCCCTAGAATCATCAAGATGATAGTTAGCTGAGTAGCGATCTAGATTGATGAGTGTTGTATTTCATTCAATGCTCTATAAACACAGTTAATCAGGAAAATCAGCTGTTTCACCAGCTTGCCGCATGGTCCTTCGTCAAAGGTACCACTGGCCTGAACACTGAGGAGCACTTGATGGCGACACCAGGTCACCAAATCTTTCTGTCCATCCTCGAAACGCGCTGCTACATTGTTTAAGCGGTCCAGCTGGTCCAGAGCGATTCTTCGACACGCTAGAGACCCAGCTCCAAATACTTATTGTAAGCCCGTTCTCACAAGCCCAGCAATATCTTGACGATAATACCAGTGACAGGCGCACAGGTGGCGAGTTCAGCAGGCAATAGGCACGTCTTACTGTCATCGATGGTCTCGACGAGTGTCAGGCGCCTTAGGCCCATAACCAGCGCTTATTTAATTGTGCACAATTTTCTACTTTGCTTATTCACTGTCACTCGCTATCTTCGTCTCGAGCTGAATCTCCGATACGTGATTCCTTTGACTCCTATGTTGGAAAAATCGAGATTGGCATATATGTGGTTGGGGCTGCTGATGAGCTTATCAGAGTTGATCACTTTCTGCCGGCAGACATATCAGACCGTTATCAGATCGTATAACCCACTTGTAAAGAGAATACATGCTCGATGAGTGCTTATAATCTTACAACCAGAAGCATATCAGTGCCTATAAGCTCTAATATCACTCATAAGGCACTTTTCAGCCCGGGAGGGAGGTGAATATCATTGGTTATCAACCGAGATCATCGTATTATCAACTTCTGCAGACAGACATATCAACACGTCATCAGGTCGTGTACCCTCCTTGTACATGCAATAAACGCTTGATCAGTGTCCCACTGCAAGCATACCGCTGTTGAGAATTCCTTATAAGTACTCCTTAGCCCTTGATGAAAGAAATATCTTTTGACCTCGTCGGCTAAGATTTGTGCGCCGCAGAACATCGAACGCAATACCGCGCACCCGATCTCACTTCTGTACCCATCCTGCTTGCGCAGATGCCATATATGGCAAGGCAAACTATTCCGGGTTCAACCCTGACTGTACTCCGCAGAATTGGGGCGGTACTCCTCATGCTCCAACCTTGACCCCACCTTGACTCACTGCGCAGCACCTAGCCCAGGTATATAATGAAGGAGGACAAGAGGTAAATATTCAAGAACAAAGGCGGGATATAGTAGTTACCGGGCTGGAGGTGATTCTCTACAAGATGAAGTACTACTAGTTTAGGTAGTAAGTAGATTCGGAGCGTCTACCCATGTATAGTACCGATTCCTGTAATTGTAAAATGTAACATGTAAACATTGTCTTCTATATGTTTCTTGAATGCTTATCATATCATGATTCTATTTGAGTACCATCTAAATTGGGCAACCGCGATGGGATAGCGTGGTCAGCAATTATCGCACTCATAAGGCGGAGACCATGCTTATGAGTGCTGATAATCCTTGTGAGTAGTAATCATCCTTGTGAGTGGCGGTCGTCCTTGCAGGTCGTGATCATTCCGAAACCCCGATATAGGTTATTCTTGAACCTTATAAGCCGCCCGAAAAGCTGATGAGCTTATATGTGCAGATGTGTTCATGTATGATGATATGTGCTAATCTCGATTTTTCCGACATACGAACTTCGGCACATTATACACAACCCGGTTCTTAGCACATACACTACCTGACCTACTCGGATATAATAATTATTTGGCGTTGACCAGTATATAACCACTCGGGCTTTACTTTTAACCCGATGGATAATAATTCTGGGCCTTTGTTCGCAGACCGGCCATTCCGACAGCAGCATCGGTAGCCTTGCAATAACTCTGAGAGCCTTAGAGTCAAGTATAGTCCCATCACAATACCAACGGTCCGTACAATAAGGTTAGCACCTTTTGAAAAGGCCAAAAGCTTGAAAGCGGTGATTAAATTATAGGGTTCGTGAGGAAGCGAGCGTCTACATGTTGGAACAAAGGGGGGTGGGTTCCCTCTTCTCGAAGAAGACGGCGATGCAAAATCAACGTTGCGAACGCTCTTGAACACCATCTCCTCGTCGCGCTCTCATGGTCCACTACTCGCGCATGTTGATCTCCCAGTCTGAAAGGACTAATAAGTAAATGATCGATAGTGGAACAACTTACATCCGTAAAATAGCCGTGACAGCCATGAGAATACCTCTTCCACTTCCGACGGCACCTGAAAGATCAGCGGCAACGGAAAGGAGCCAAAGGATAGCACTGCCGAAAGCAGCCGCAGTAGGAATGACCCACTTGAGTTCCTTGTACATCGACGCTTCACGATGGCCTGCCATGACCTGCACAATATGATCAGTCACAACACAAAAAAAGAGCAAGACAAAGACATACCATCTGCTGGTCCTTCAACTGCTTGGAAACGTCCCGAGGGCCAGAGCTAGAAACGTCAATCCAAGTCTTGGAGAAAAGAGCGCAAGCGGAGAGCATGGAAGTAATGCAAACGGCGGTGTGGATGGGATTCAGAACAACTTCCTTGAAGGTGTGGGGCGGCATGTAAGCGATACCAGACCTGGCAACGAATTGAGGCAAGTCGTCCATGGGCTAATCGTCGCGTTAGAAAGGGCAAGGGATATGAAAGGGTTCAAGACCACATACCTTTCATACATCGAGAATCTTGACGAACGAGTTACTGAGGAAACGGGTTGCCAAAATTTGAGACGATGAACAAATTTGAAGTGAGCACCGACTGCAGCATGATAGGCATGTTTGGGGTGTAGAAGAGCTTTATGGGGTAGGTATCACGTTGGCCGCGGAAGCGGTTGCTCTTGGGGAGACGCTCCCGCCAGAAGGCTTTACGGAGAACGCGACCTTCATCGTGCCTGGTAAAAATCAAATGGAAGAGAGAGACAACGGCCCCTTCGAACTCTGAGCCACTTCCAGTGTTGACGGTAGTGGGTGAAAAAGCCTTCCAAACAATAGACTCGCAGATATTGGTGGGGATGAACAAATTAATGCCTGAACCGAGGACGTATCCTTTTTGGAAGAGTTCGTCGAGGAGGATGATGATAAGGGCGGCGACGATGATTTGGATGATCAGGAGGAGACACGCCGGCACCGAGGTCCCTGGGTTGACCATACAATCCAGTAAGGACGGAGACGGTCGCTGGCCGAGAGAGATGATGACGTTGAAGACTAAAAAAAAAGTTGTTAGTTAAGGTTGAGCAAGCGCACGACGCGAGGAAAGTAAAATCACAGGAAAGGAGGTCTAGACCGGACAAGTAGCACCGGAGGTGGCCACGGGAAAGACGAGAATGCGAAAAAGTTTGCTCACATTTCTACTAAACAGAGCACGGTCTTCCTTGAGGCCGAAGTCGACGTCGATGGGATTCGCACCGGCAAGAAGTTGCATGATCATTCCAGAGGTGATATAGGTGTGATTCCAAGCTCCGTAAGTGTACCACGAGGACGTTGCAAAACCAGTGGGAGCAGACCTTTCACTTCGGCGAAGAAACCTCAGGAAGGATGGGAAGGAAAGGCCGGACGAGATTTAGAAACCGCAGTGTAAATATACGCGTTAGCTAGGAGGAGCGGCCATGATTTTGTGCAATCGAGTCTTGATGCGAAAGCAGCCATGATGTTAACTGTATTGATCCGAGTGGGGTACACCCGGGAACTCGCAAACAAGCACAAGCCGATCTGTTGAAAGGAAGGTGGGTGAGTTAGCGACGAACATATGGGTTACTTAAGGGCGTACCTTGCGGACCTCCCCCTTTACGGGTACCCCTTGAAATACTCCCCACACACCGTCAACAAATCCCAGCCCATATCCTCATACTGAAGAGAAGGCGCCCGTGTCGTTGGTGTTCGTGCTCTGGCTCACCAACCGAGCCGACACGAAAGGAGTTGAGAGTGGGGCTATAAATTGACATTAGTATACTCATAATACATGAAGAACTCCTTGAATTACCTATTTTGTGGTGTTTCCGGTTGTTGTCGTACGGCTGGAGGGAGGGAGGATGTGGTAGTGATGGTAGAAAGGAAAGATAAAGCGACCGTTGACGAAAGGCAAAGTTGATCGCGTTTCGGCAGTTGCCGTAACCGACTTTGCTGTGCCGGTGAGCTCGAATGCGGTTGGGAAATTGAATTCTGAAGTCCGTTTACGGACAGTCAAAATATATGCCTTTTGATTACGGGGGTGCCCAAAATCGGTCAGCCAGATTGGGTCCGCACTTGCCACGGGGCACCCCTCGCCTCACCAGAGGCCTTCTGGAGAGTTTCAGCCCAGGCCGTGAGGATATGAGCGTGCTGGAGGCAAAACCGTCGGACAGGGGGGGGGGGGGGGGGGGGGGGGGGGGGGAAATATAAGAGGAGGTG
>Ga0247742_10001256_pt1 | contig 18069 bp, 24 predicted proteins | sample UWRJL208509C2_FD_180944 | JGI IMG/M metagenome (GOLD analysis project Ga0247742, IMG submission 180944) | Plant litter microbial communities from Arlington Agricultural Research Station in Wisconsin, United States - UWRJ-L208-509C-2 | ecosystem: Environmental > Terrestrial > Plant litter >... | reverse complement strand
GGCTTCTTGCTGGCTGCAGGGGTTGGTGCGTCGATGTCTTGGGGGAAGGGCGGATACTGGTCTGCGGGCATATCGTAGTGGGAGGGAAAGGAACGGGAGGAATTTTGAATGGACAGAGTGATTTGAGAATGATTATGATTTCAGCGATTATTACAAAGTTGATCCCAATTTACTGTTCACTCCTTCCCACGTCCACTCTCCTTCCAGCCGCACCCTGCCCTGCCTCAAACATACTGCCGGTATATATTCCTCCCCAACGTGCATCATGTCTATAATCAGAGAATGTCTGGGATGACGACCTCATGATGGAGTCCAGCGATCGCTCCCATGTTTATAGGAAAGTACTGTATCCGTATAATGGGGTAATGGTGTATTAGTAGTATGGCAACAAACAGATGTCTCTGCCCTGCATGTGCTCCTTTCAATGGCTTGCTTCCGACGAGCTATCGTCAGACCCTACATCGACGGACTCGATGTTTCTTATCCATGCACCAATCGATCCCCTTTACATCCATTAATCAGCTTCCAAGTCGTGTCTGGAATAAATACGCCACCACTTACAGGAACCCCTCGTGCCGAAGGAACAAAGCCCGCTTAGTTCCCTTGCTCCAGAATCGGATAGCATACGAAAGTGTCGAGATGGTTGCCGCATGTCCTGAAAATCAGGTTAGATCACCGCGTGGGCGGACCATTTTTCTCTGATTCCATACCTCGGATGAAGCATCCTCCAAAATAGATCCTGTCTAGGTTGTATTTTTCTGCATTCATATACCTGTGATAATAGGTCGGTCACACTACTATATTGTCAAGTGACACGTAAAAACACTCACGCAATCTGTCCAATGTTATTGGATACGGCATATAGCAGACTCCTGCTCACGTCCTCGGGCGAGAATTTGCGCTTGTCTCCACCCTTCTTGAATACTTTTCCAAAACTACTAGCAATCATCGTCGACTTGAGTCCAAGCTTGCTGTAATCCTGTCCATAGATATCCCCAACCAGCATATCCACCGACGAGTTATCGCCGCGCTCAGAAAGCTCGAGCATCTCTAATCACAGTAGATTAAGTTAACATTCAAACCTGATAACACGAGAACCCAAAAGACTCACCATCGAACGTTGTAGCTGGGGTCAGCAGACTGAGCAAACCCCATAAAGTTCCGCCACCCAAACTCGTGCCGGATACTCGCTCGTATGCGCCGTCCTCGTCCACCTTGATAATAGAAACCCCAGAGCCGATATTGACCAGCAAGCAGGGAAGTTGTGGCGTCGGATTGCTCACAAATGTCACTCCGAATTTGGGTGGATCGGGACTGGGTCGTTCCAGGGGAGCTTGCGTATCGGCTGGAGCAGGAGCAGCAGCTGAACTGGTAATGGAACCGGATAGAACAGGTGAGGGAATCTTTGGAGTGGCCGATGGTCCTACCGAATGTGATACTGACTGGATCAGCTCGTCCGAGAAGTAATACACCTCGTCCGGGATGAGGGTGATGAACTTGAGTCCCTCAATCAAGCATTCCATCTCGTCTTCACGCCTCACCTCCACCTGCAGCTGACCACGGAAGAGCTCATAAAACCTATGCGCACCCCCACCCGTGGCCATGATCTTCACACCCCTACGCATCTCCTCGATGGGGACATCATTCAGCTGCGCCGAGCGTTCAATGAGCTCCTGGATAAATGCCACGCACGCGTCGATGTTATCGGTCTCGAACCGCTCGAAATTGAGCGACCCTCCTGGGAAGTGCTGCACCTTCCGCTTGAGTACTATCGTATCCCGAAGGAGCCCGTTTGTCAGGCCTGAGAGTCCGTTCCCGATAGGCGTGGGCTGCTCTAGAACAAGTGGAGTCAGCGCGCCGTGAAGCCTGCTGCTCGTCGACGGTGTCGAGCAGGAGGATCGAGCGGTAGGACTATCGTTGGCAGGGGATATGGATCGCGGTGTAGATATGTCACTGGCTACGCTCGATCCACGGGTTGCGACGACTGAAGGGGACGAGGGTGGTTCTGGTGAGCGAGTAAAGTAGACGACCTTGGCGAGCGATCCGCCAACCTGGCGATAGTCATTACCCGGTAAGCACGAGCGCAGCCGAGACGGAATAGGAACACATACGTCGACCGCGATATGAGACACGGGTTCAATGTAGTTTGGGAGGTAGATCCCTCTGCTGTCCCTTGTCTACGCAGCGCGAGCGTCCATTGTCAGACAGGACCGGCATGAGAGAACGTAGTCCGCAGCGCACCTCTGGTGACTCCTCCGACAAGATCACAGCTCCTCGCGTGTCCACATGAATCACCTTCGCCGACGGTAGAGATGGGTTGGTCATAGACATTTACGCAGTCAAAGTGGGTGAAACAACGGCGCTGATGGTCCGACCGGAATAGTTGAGCTTCGTTAATGAATACACCGAGGAGCTATGTCCTGGGAAGTCGGGCAGCTGGAGTAACTTGTTTTTGTCTAGCGATGGTGTAGAAAGCAAAACGAAGTTGGCGACATATGTATGGGGCAGCATTTGTATCATCCGATTTCTGTACTGATGTTGGTCAAAACCCTCCCCAACCGAACTCCGGAGCGCGGCAACACGACGTCCCGGAGTCACTCGACCCTTTTGTGACCTTCCGACGCTGCCTAATAAGGTACGGAAGAGTATACTGCTCAACGCAGGGGCCTAAATACTCCTTGCCGATATATTACGAGCATATCGGGACTCATTCCGCTGACTACTTTTCCGACTTTCAAGTCGAATTTGAATTGAGCGCCCACTTGTAGGCAGTCCGAGGTAGTGATGAATCATGATTCCCGTCAACGACCCAATAGAGAAATAGGCTTTTGCCTCGATCCAGGAGAATCCATGAAATGATAATTCCAACTTACAACAGCACAACATTACACTAACCACCGACAGCAGCAAGGACGAGGTCACAGACCTCCTGCTTCTCGGCCCTAACGCCCAGCTCTAATGTCACACCCTGACCACGCGAGAACGTCATCCGACAGCGCACGAGCACCTTACCACCTCCGCCTGTTACCAATCCAGAGAGCTGAAGAGTGTGTACAGAAGTCGATGATGGGGCCTCTGAACCACCGAGGGGTTCCATGTTGAGCACTTCGATGATCGAGTCGCACGCAGCTGGAGGCAAGAATCGAGGTCAGGAAATCAACGTGAAGACAAGGGAGAAATAGGAACATACCCTTGAGACTCTCCATAGCGGACAAGGCGAATGTCTCCGTGGCACTCGGGGCCGACCGTAGACGATCCCATTCGGCGCCAAAAGTAGCATAGCTTGGCACAATGTAATCGCCACCAGCGCTGAGTTCGACTTCCTCGACTTGGTACTCGTCTTCGTACCCCTCTTCTTCTGGAGCGCCAGTTGATGGATCCAATTCCTTGCTGATGTACTTAAGGGTGCAAGAGAAGGAGGCGATAGCATAAACGCCTGGGTCCTCGCGAGTGAAAGACACGTAGACTATTCCAGGTGAGTTCGCAGCAGTAAGAGCAGGCAGAGGAATGATGAAGTCTTCGACGAGTCCACCGTCTTCCGATTGGGGCACCATGATCATTGACACTTGTTCCAGAACAGTGTCGGGTAAGGTGTTGGACACATTGAACTAGTTTCCCATTGATTAGTCCAGGTACAACTAGCCGCAAGCCAGTAGAAACACACCTGGAACACGACATGCTCCTTGTAGATATGTTTGACGCAATTAACCTGGTATTCGGTCTCACTCTCGGTGAGCTGTGACGGGGTAGCACTGCTGTTGAGAACAGGTCCATATGAAGCAAACTCTGGAACCTCTGCGAGTTGTGTAGCATATGCAGACTGTTTCTCTGCTGCCGACGGTGCCAGAGGCGCATCTGCCGCCTTCTTCGACAAAGGAGCTCCGATTGTGTCCAAGGTGCTGGGCCCTGGCCATGAATACGGTGAATTTCAGAACCAAACAAAATCCAGCCAAAACCTACTAGCAGCCTCTTGGGCAGCCTGGGCGCGACTGATCTTCGGCACCGAAGTGACATCAAAGCGCTGTTCAGCCGCGGCTGGGTCTTTGACATATGCCACCAGCTTCGCTTCGAGCGCCGCGAGCGAGAAAACAGACTCTGGTTGCCGGTGTCAGAAACTTATCATTACAAGCAGAGCGTATGATGGCTGACCTTCTCTAACGTAGGTATCCGCCAGAGGTTTCTCATTGAAAACCTTCAGATAAAGCGCAGCACGATCACGGACTTCGTCATCCACATCATCGAGACAGCTTGGGTTAGAAAGTCAGCCGAAGCATCAGCTAAGAAAGGAAAGCAATTTACCGGTTTAGAAGAACAGTAATGCTCTTCTTGAGTGTAGGTTCGGAAGAGTTGACGCCAAACTTCGCTAAGCTTGTCACGGCAGCCGCTCGCACGGTCGCGTTTTCCAAAACGACGCGATTGTAGATGAAGCGAATGTATTTGGCAGGTTGCGGTGATTTTGGACCCTCCACTCCCAGCAGATGAAGAATGCGAACAGAAAGCTTTGTGAATTCGCAATCCTCAATGAACTCGCAGAGGTGTGATAGAGCCTGTTCTTTCGAGTCTGGGATGAATTTGATCATGTCAAACATAGCTTCCACGACAGCGCGCTTGAAGTCGTAACCTCCTTCGTCCCGGAGAACGCCCGAGAGGAAGGTCAACATGGATGCGTGTTTTAATGGGAACTTGAGGCATAGTGATCGGATGGCTTCCACGATGATGACCTTAAACTCGTCGCTAATCTCAGTCATGAAGCCAGTGATTTGCTTGATGAGGCGATCAACAGATGCTTCGTTACCGGTCTACAAATGCGAAGGTTATGAAACATTTTAGCATTCTTTGCGGTAAGCCACGCACCTTCAGCAGTGTCGTGATCGCGTAGGTGGCGACACTGCGGTTTGAGTCGGCAATGAGAGTTTCAAGATCGATGTTGCAGGTTGCTACACTCGAAGGGTGCGTCAGGGCAAGAGCGGCGAGGGTACGAGTGGCAGCGAATTTGAAGACAGGTTTAGGAGTAGTCAGGAACACCTGCAGTACTGGAGGAAAGGGTTATAAAACCGTCTAGAATTCGCAAAGAACAGCCGTACCAGAGATGGGTTTGGTCAATTGTGCGGCAGTGACATTCTTCATTTCACAGATTGCACGCGCAGCCTCGAAGTTGACCATATCACTTTTGTGTCGCAGCCAGCCTTCCAACAGCTCCAAGAATTGGCGTTGAACGCTGTAAGGATGGTCAAATTAGATCGACACACTCAATCAAGGCGCGTACTTGGGATCTTCCTCCATGACCTTCGCAGCATAACGAATCAGCATGCAAAGAGCCATAGGATTCTTCAACGTAGTTCCAGCACCAGATTTTCCCCCACCGAGCTGCTGGATCATTTTGATAACCGCCATTCTATCTTGCTGGCGGATGAGGTATAGAAGACCCAAAGCGTGGTACTGAGTCACGTAGCTCGTCGATTGAATGGTTTGAGGACCAGAAGGCTGGCTTGAACCTCCTCCAAAGCCAAGATAGCCAACATTACTATTGCTTGAACCAAAGAAGTTGGAAGCGGCCTTCGCGTTGACGGCTTCTTGTGCTTCATTCACCCACCGCTTGACGACATCTTTCGCGTGAGGGAAGAGATGATATGCGGATACAAGTGCAGCAGATGCAATGGAGGGATTTCGATCGACGATGGCTGCCTTGAAGAAACGCTCAACACCTTGTGCCATAGATGGCTAAATTGACAAATCAAACGGATGAGATTGGTTGTAAGAGGCAATAATGTAGGCGACATACGTCAATGATTTTGCAGAGAGCACGAATAGCATTTGGCCGATAGATGACCTCTGAATTAGGCTGCATATCCTTCATTATACTGCTAGTAACCATGATGACATCCTCCGCCGTCGTTGAAAGTTCCTTGATCGCAAGATAAACTGCTTGTCGTAGTGCACTCTGTAGAGCAGGATCAGTCGCGAACATTCCGAATATCATGCAAGCCAACGAACATCCTTGTGCTGGAAAAGTTTTGTGGTGCCAAAGAATAATGTGGTCGCCTCCTGCGTTCCAAAAGTCTCGCCAACATAGAGCAGATACACGATCCGTGTCAGAAGCGCTCTGCATTTCCTTGGACTGATTGGAGACTCATTGAAGACGCGTGCCTCCTGGATTATCGTGGTTTTGTTATTGTAGTAGGAGCTGAGGCCACTCTCGTCCTCTTTCTTTGAGGGGAAGCTCATGGCGAAAGAGGCCATTTTTGAGGAGAGAAGCAGTCAGGTATTGGTTGTCGAGACTGCAATTGATGTTGTGTCGTGGACGTGGAAGCTTTGTTTGGCTAGAACGGGAAGATATTTGGCGGCAGCCTTCGGATGCACTGCTTTCTGGCATCATAACGTGGGCGCTAAGTACTTACTCTTTCTGTTATTGACCACCATGAATCATTCAACCTCTCTTGGTTGCCTCGCTAAAGTGGAAGACATTTTTTAAATATCCTCTGTCCCATCTCTGTGAAGTCCATTCTTGATGCTCATGCAGATCAAATATGGACAACCAACTTGAATGGAATTCGACAGGCGCTTATCTCGCCACTGGAGGATCGCAATGCCATTATCTTGAAGTTTCAAGTAAGAGATCACCTATTCAATAAATAATAATTTGACCGTTTGAATCTTTTTTAAAACAAATATAAGAGAATTTGATGTGTTGCAAACTTGTAGCGTACGCTGCCTACCAAGCCAGTCGCTTATCCTCGATTCTTGGTCATCAGACGACTCTAGTCTAATTTCAATCCCAAGTATTTGCCTTTCTCTGTTCTTTTGTGCAGCAGAAGCGCTCATATATTCCTGTGTTTCAGACTGGCCTCTCAATGAGCAGAGGTCATCACTAGTACTACTATTCAGTGGCCCTCGCAAGGCAGCGGCTCATCTTAGGTACCTTGGATAAGAGCATGTTCTGGGTGTCCATTTACACTTTCAGAAATTATCAGCTAATTACGATGACTGCCCACCTCCACAGAATGCGGACGGATAAATGGAACCATCCATATCATTGGAACCATTGCAGGCAGTTGATGCGATTATCATTTAGTTGTGCTCCATAGCGAAATCCTTCTACTGACTACAAAAAAAAAGAGGCACAAGTAGCTTCCACCAGCCGGCCATTTACTATCTCAAACGTCTAAAGTATCGTCATACATAAGTGATTCTCACTGATCTAAGTCTTTTGGGAGATGAGGTTTATTCTCAAGAGCGGGTCACGGTGAAAACGATGAATATGACATCTCCGGAAGCGAAGCGAAGATATGCTTCTCTAACTCATTGCGTGCAACTCAGTGTGATAATTAACTATAGACGGAAAAGTATGCATACGGGACTCGAAGACCATCTGCCTTCTTCATGCTCTTGCGAGATTCGTGCCAAGGACTGTCGATTGGAAACCATTTAGCGAAGACACGATCGCTTCTTGCTCAGATGACACTACAGTCCGTATCAGGGCCGGTGGAGTAGTGGGGCCCCAGTAGATTACCCATATAGCTACGCCTGTATTTTCTCCAGATATACTTACAACGTTCCTGGAGCTAGCTGCGCATCTGCTCGAGACATCTGGCCCAAGTGCTCCAGAGATCCGTTGAAGACGCGTGCCTCCTGGATTGTCATGTTCTTGTTTTAGTAAGAGCTGAGAACGCTCCCGTCCTCCTTTGAGAAGAAGAAGCTCTTGGAAAAAGAAGGGAGAGAGGTAGTCAGGTGTTGATTTAGAGACCGACATTGTCGTGGAAGATTATTTGAGATCTGGCGGCGGCTCCCGGATGTACTGATCTCTGGCCCTGAACGTGGCGAATCGTTCAAATAAGCGAGGGCGGGTACCGAATTAGGCGCTATCTCTGTTATCAACCACCATGAATCATTCAACCTCTCCTGCTCACCTCGCTGACGCGGACGACATTCTACCCATATCTTCGGTCCCAGTGTCTGTAGAAGCCATTCTTGAGGCTCACACGGATGAAGTATGGGCAGTCAAATGGAGTTCAACCGGCGCTTATCTCGCCACCGGAAGTAGGGATCGCAATGCCATTATCTGGAAGTTTCAGGCAAGAGAACTCCTACCCTATGGACACTTCGACTGCTTGAACATTCTCCAGCCAGAAACAGGGGAATTCGATGCGCTGCATACGCTGAATGACCACGCCTACCAAGCAAATTGCTTATCCTGGTCACAAGACGACTCTTGCCTAATTACAGTCTCAGAGACCGTAATCAAAATATGGGATGTGAAGGCAGGTGACTTTTTCTGTCGTGCAGCTGGGGCACTCACAGATTATCATATTACAGACTGGTAAATGTATGAAGACTCTCGACGAGCATACAGAGACCGTCACTGCTGTTCAGTGGCTCCCGCAGGGCCATGGTTTTATCTCAGCTGCATTGGATAAGAGGATAATCTTCTGGGTACCTGTCTATACTTTCAGATGCTCCTAGCTGATTCTAATGACTAGCTATTCATTTTCACAGAATGCTGTGGGAGAAATGGAGTCGTCCATAACTCTGGAGACATCGCGACCTATCGATGTTGCTGTATCTCCCGACTCTCGTCGTTTGGTTGTTCTTGGAATGAATGTCGCTCCCAAGATGGTAAAGAAAGAAGCCATAGCAGAGTTAAGTAGCTCTCACCAGCTGGCTATCTACGATCTCAAGTCGCGTGAAGTATTGTCGTAAGTGCTTCTCACTGATTCGAGTCTTTTGAGAGATGAGGGTTTCTTTGTTGGGCAACAGAAGTATCTCTTTTCGAGGACTCACCGCAACTGGGGTGTCTATCTCAGGAGACTCACGCTATGCTCTCGTCAACGAGTCCCCTGGGGTAAGTAGAGGTCCTCACTCCAGAAAGTGAATTGTGAACTAACATTGGACTTTGTTTAGAGAATCCATCTTTGTGATCTTCGTGTAGGACGAGTTGTTAAGACGTACCCGGGCAACAAACACATGAGGCACGTTATCAAGAGCTCTTTCGGGGGTGAAAACGAGGAGTATATCGTCTCTGGAAGCGAAGGCACGCCCTCATTACACCATTGCATGCAACCCATTGATGACAACTTATTGACTACAGACGGAAAAGTATACATATGGGACTCAAAGACTACCTGCCTTCTTCATGCTCTTGCAGGACATGGCTCAGGGACTGTCAATGCAGTCGATTGGAAACCATTTAGCAAAGACACATTCGCTTCGTGCTCGGATGATACTACTGTCCGTGTTTGGAAGCTCGAATTTTCTCCCGAAACCATCGATCAAGATGCCGCAGACAACCAAGATTCTTGGGTCGTTGTCGACCCCTCTGATTTCGCTTGATTAGTATACCATTGACAGTTGTACGAGTACCAAATGTAACTATCTCTTAATGGAATATTCTTGGGATGCGCTGGCGTGCCCAGCCGACATCTGTCCTCCAAACGATTGATTGTCATAAACGTTAATTGGAACTCTTCATATCTCATTCACACTATGATTCAGATTTAAATAAAGTTTATTCATTTGTTACTACAAAGTCTCGATGTCTCCCACAACTTCCCCGGCGTATCGCCAGCCCACTTTGGACCAGCCCTGCTTCAGCACCCAGCTACCAACCCAGCTCTCCGAACCTCCAATACGCGCTCTAACCAGATCTACCACACCCTCAACCCAACCTCGGCGCCCTCTTCTATCCCACTCACCCTCATCGGAGCTTCAGCACCAGAACGATGCTGAAAACCATGACGAAGTGGGGGATGGAAGGACAAACACAGTACGAGATGAACCGAGACTCGAGATATAGCAGAATAGAGACTGGGAGGGAGAATACGTGAACGAGTCGTAAAAATATGGATGAGCTGGTTTTAAAATGAAGTGGATGACGGCATGGATGGGATGGAGGAAAAGAATAAGGAACGTTGGGTGGTGCGAAGTCCAAACACCAGATACATGAAGCGTCGGATGAAGAACTCGTGTGGAATGAAATGAAGTGGGATAAGGAGGGATCTGATGAACTGGGGGAGGAAATGTAATGGCTGTGGCGTAAACAGTGTAGAAAGGATGTGAAGCCCAATATGATAAAGAAACCACAGAATTATAGAAACAAATGATACGGGCGCGTATAGTAGGGATATGATCATACATGAGATGAGTGAGGGAAGAAGCTGACTGAAGTGTCCAATCCCTCTTTGCCACCAACCACCTGCTCTAAGGATAGAGTCCATCACCGGGCAGTGGTCGCAGGAGCAGGAGAATTTACCCAGTCAGAAATAAAAGAAAAATGCGTCCGTTTTACTATAAAAAAAGGTGTAGTGGTGTTGCCATGAAACCCTTGTGGAAATCGTAACCGCCATGTCGTAGCATTTGCGTGCGTCATCATGAATGTGTGCTGGCCTTGATATATGTATGGCAAGGAAGGGGTAAGAGGCTTGCGATCATCAATATCCCGTTGCTTCCTGACGAAGCGGTGAGACCGAGGATACAAATGATGAGCAGAAAGGGCCCGGGAAAGATTAGTTCGTGTCGAGACCGTTGCGTTTTCTTCCACCGAAGACTGCTTCGTGAAAGACTCATCAAGGCCCTGACGAATCCCAGGTAAAGCCCCACCTCCAGAACATCTCAGCTTCTCCCGACCACACCGCACCAGCCTACCAACCCGAACTATCCGAGAGACCTAACCACCCTAAACCCGAGCGAACACTGCACTCTACCCTCCACCCCCCAATCGCCCAGTTGTACTCTCGGGACGCGCAGACTGAGACCGAACATTGACATACAGGCAACCGAAAACAGGGGTGGGAGTTCATCAACGCGCGTAGGACCGTGAAACCAGCTGTCCAGTCAGCCGTTTACCACAATTCTGCATCACGACGGGGGGCACCACGCGGCTGACCAACAGGTCCAGGAGCAGTCTGCTGAGCTTGACGGGTGTGGGAGCGAAGCCTGTGGAAAAGGGAAGAGAATAGCGATGTTAGTCTCGAGAATCTCAAACACAGCAGTTGTCGGCAGAAGATTACTTACATGCGGTCGCTTGCGCGGTGTTCGTCGTCCTCCTGAACAACCTTGCGCCTGGGAGCGCCCGACTTGGAGCCAGAGGCTTGAGTACCGTCGTCCTGGGCACCTCGCTGGACGCTCCAGTCAAAGACGTAATCATACTGGTATCCCTCGCGAACGAATAGATCACGGAACAGCTTGCGCAGGTAGGAATAGTCGGGTTTGTCGTCAAAGCGAAGAGCGCGAGTGTAGTTGAGGAAAATGCCAAACTCGTTGGGGAAACCTCGGCATAGGAGGTCAGTGGGAGTAGTCATCTTCTTCTCCATGATACGGTCGTATTTCTGTTTCTTGGTGGCAGCCTTCAGACCTTGCCATGGGAGAGCGCCGCGGAGGAAGTACATGAGGACATATGCGAGGGACTCTAGGTCGTCACGACGAGCTTGTTCGACACCCAAGTGGGTGTTGATGGAGGTGTAGCGAGCGGTACCTGTCAGGTTCTTGTTCTCGCGGTACGGGATGTGGAGATGAGTCTTTGGGTCACGGAATTTCTTCGCGAGACCAAAATCGATAACATTGACCTGATTGCCTCGCTTGCCAATACCCATGAGGAAGTTGTCGGGCTTGATGTCACGATGGATGAAATTGCGAGAGTGGATATATTCGATACGAGAGATCTAAATGGAGTGAGAACGGAGATCACTGAAACAAGGTAAAACGTACCAGTTGGTCGGCGAGCAGGAGGACAGTCTTCAAACTGAATTTGCGGTTGCAAAAGTTGAACAGATCCTCAAGAGATGGCCCGAGGAGGTCGAGGACCATGGCGTTGTAGTCGCACTCTGTGCCGAACCACCTGACAAAAGGGACACCAACACCGCCGGCGAGGGTCTTGTAGACCTTTGACTCATACTCGAGTTGCGGGTGCTTTGCCTTGACGGATTCCAGTTTGATGGCGACTTCTTCGCCTGAGATGATGTTGATTCCAAGATAGATATCACCTATAGAAGGTTGAGAAGGACGTAGGAGGACAATGCAAAATACAACGCACCAAAAGAACCAGACCCTATCTTTTTCCCAAGCCTGTACTTGCCGCCAACTCTGAGATCAAGTCTGTGGGAAGAGGTGTCGGCCATCGATAAAGGAGAGCGTTTGTAAGATTCTGGAGGAAGAGTGGGTAAGTAAAGGGAAAAAGAGAGGGCAAGATGATATGAAAAGATGGGGGAGAAAGAGAGTGGTTAAGTAGTGGCAGACATGTGGATCAAAGGCAGCCACTTCACGTCATATTGCGGGCGGCTGGCTGGCTGAGGATATGCAAGTGCACAGGGATGCCAGCGATACCATCTTTAGGCCCAGGGCGTCTAGGACGAAGGCGAGCGAGAGCCCGCCACGTTGTGTGCGGCGTGGTACAGGGCGTGGGCCTCAAGGCGCTTCTAACGACGGTTCGACTTTGCCGACATCGGTGGCAGCAAACAGGGCTGGTCATGAATACGAGTAGCAGAATATAGGATACTTGCCTTAATTTTGAAGGGGGCGAGACGGGGGGGAGAGGAGGAGGAGGAAGGTTGTAGCAGGATGAGAGAGGCAACGGCGGACAAGGTCAACCAAACAAGCTGTGCCGGCGGAGTTTGAACTGGAATCGATGAAGAGCACAGAACGCTCCTGTCTCGCTGATCTCCAAGGTTCATTTTTATCTGACTGCTCAAATGTCATACCCTTACTAAAGTGTTCCTGGTCGTCGCTTTCATCTACATACAGATGAATGGTCAACCGCAGAACAATTGACAAAACTTCAGGTTGAACCTGAAGGGTCTGCCATCCACCATGCCCGATAACCGCCTTCCGAAAGACACATGAACTCCTTCCGTGTAACACCTCAGTTTTTTTCTTCGGATCAGCGAACCCCACATTGACCGGAAGAACATGTCCTTTACGGGCGCCCTTATTCTTAGCGACAGGTCCAGGCGCCCCATGGCTACTCATATTTACCGGCAGGTCAGCTGGGGCTGGCGATCAACGGTGTCAAAGCTAAGCTTCGCTCGCTCAGCTGAGTGACTCCTCCACAGTGCTTTGCTTCGGCGACGGGTGTAGCAACACTGCGGGTCAAGTGCCGACTTGTTAAGCTGACAAATTGACTGCTAGCATTAAACTATTAATGCTCGAGGTAAGTAGCGGAATAGTATTCCGTGGTCGGCCTTTAGCAATTGTAACGGCCGTTCAAGGTAAGGAAATCGAGGAGCCGTTTATACAGAGTCTCAAGCTCCAGGCTCTTACCAATGGCGTTTCGGACGCTTCAAGTCCGAGGGATTCCACGATCTGATATATAGCCAACACCGTCGCATGAATTGAAGAACTTGGAGCTGGACTTTCGTGCCCCAATCTCCACTGTTCGCTATACGAGCTCATGTCGAAAACCCTCGTCGTTCCGAGGAAGACTATGAAAACAAATATTTTGCGACATATGTACTTGGGTCCCATTTTCATCTGGTATGGACCAGCTCTTGGGCGTACCGGTTCTCGATCGGCTCTAGTAACATATGCTATCTTATCTTACAAATATTAGAACTGTAATCGAATCTTTGACAGCTGCAATACACATCAATGGTATGCACAGAAGATTGGTGCCGTCAGATAGCGGCACTTTGATCAGGTTAAGCGCCGTGATACAGTTGTCGTCGCGCTGGGTCACACCTAGCCACACCTATTTACACGCAAGTCGAATTCGAAGCGCTCTCAAGACCGCATTTATCTACTCGCCGATAGGATTTTCATGGGGCACCAATAAATGTCTAATGCCCGAAATGTAACGCTATCATTTTAGGAGGCGGTCGATAATAGGCGCCCGTTGGCGGGTCTTGTACTTGGTTTACGCATTATCCGATCGCCTCAATATTCAATGCAGATCTGCCGCTGCGGTATGTAGCCCTGGTGTGATTACACGAATGCTCGGGGTGCTGAGCATCGCGGGTGTGTATATAAAGGACTGCGACTTGTAGTAGATTTCATCCCATTTAGGTTTGCTTAAAAGAGATTAAGGTCTTGTATGGACAACACACCTAGCGATTGCACGACACTGAGAAGCGCACCTATACACAAATCTCATAGCGGCATCTGGAATTCAGAAGAGGAGTCGATAGAAATACGGATACCGCAAAAATCGGTTAAGCAGAACTAGTCTAGGCCGTTCTGAAAAGGTGTCCAACGAGATACAAATTTTCTGATGTATCGAAGAAGAAGCGATAGGTAGTCTGTCAATGCCAAACCATTTAGCCACCAGTCTCCACCGCTCGCAATTTTGTTTGCTTCTGGCGAATGCGGTGTTTACCACCGATGTTCATAGAGATAAGACTGCAATAGACTAGCATGTTCCCCATGCCAGCTCATCAAAGTCGTTTCCAGTACCTATGGTTGTGCTGTCAGGAAACTCTGGTATATTTATACCTGCAGTCGCACGGACCGTGCCTTGGGGTACTTGGCAAAATGGGACCACCGCAATTCGGCCGCGAGCAATGTCCGCCTTGTTGAATTCGGTATGTGTGTTCGAAACCCGTATGCTTTTTTGGACGGTGAAGAAAGACCTAAGAAATACCTGAGGCTGTCCTGGGCAGCCATACGAACCGCGCACATGCAAGAGTGATGGCCAATCAGAGTTGAGCTTGTAGAGTTACCATAGAAAGATTAGAACATTGGCAAATCCATCTCTTGGTTCCCAACCTCCACCATCACGGTCCCTCCCCCCCGTCCCCCGTCGACATCCCTCTTTTCGTCGACATTCCCTCTATCTATCTGCTCGAACTAGCTTCAGCACCATGGCCTATCGCCAGAACACCGATCCTTACTACAGCAACAGCGCTCCTTATGGTCAACAATATCCTCAACAACCTCAACAACCCCGCCAGAACACCTATGACAACTACGCTCAACCTCCCGTCGGCAACACTGGTGTTGTCGATTACCCACCCCATCATCATCAGCAAGGAGTCTACAGGAGCGAATATGACCAACAATGGGACTCGAAATCCGCCAAGTCGGTCCAGAGCAGCTATGCTGGCTCGCAAGCCCACCTGAACCCATACGAGATGTCCCAGGTCACAGTGAACAGCGCACCACCCGTTCCAAGCATGCCCTACCATCCCCAGCAACAGCAATACCCACCAGCTCAGCAGCGGCCGGGCATGTACCGCGATCAGAGCTCTGCAGGCTGGTCCGTCGCCAAGGAGAAACTCATGAAGCGCCGCTCGGTCAAACAAGTTGCCCTCGTCCAAGGCAACCTCGTCCTCGATGTCAATGTACCATCACACATCGTCCCCGCAGGCAAGCAGGATCTCGAGGAATTCTCAAAGATGCGGTATACTGCTGCTACTTGTGATCCTGATGACTTTATGTCCTCGCGCTACACCCTGAGGCAGTATCTCTGGGGCCGAGAGACTGAGCTTTTCATTGTGATGACGATGTACAACGAAGACGAAATTCTGTTCGTCAAGACCATGAATGCGTGAGTTTCATTCAGTTGATGCGCTGGTTCGTTCATCATGATTCATGTGTCGATTATAGCGTGATCAAAAACGTCGCCCATCTCTGTGGACGCAGCCGTTCAAAGATGTGGGGCGCTGAAGGATGGAAGAAGATTGTGGTCTGCGTCGTTTCAGACGGTCGGAGTAAAGTCAACAAGCGGACTCTCCAAGTCCTCAGTGTGGTATGTGACACTGCCTTCTTGTTCCCGAGATCATACCGTGTACTCATTCTTGCGCCAAGATGGGATGCTACCAAGAAGGTATCGCGAAAGATTCGGTGGGCGGCAAGGACGTCACAGCCCACATCTTCGAGTATACCACGAGCGTTATCGTCACCGAGACTGGCGAGGTCTCTCAGGGATCGTGCCCCGTCCAAATCCTTTTCTGCCTCAAGGAGCAGAACAAGAAAAAGCTGAACAGCCACAGGTGGTTCTTCAACGCTTTCGGCCCTCTACTCAAGCCCAATGGTCCGTTCCGCATTACCCGCGCCTTTATGTTGTTGATCGTCACCTGACCGTTGACCTATCTGACAGTCTGCATTCTCCTTGATGTTGGAACGAAGCCCACTGGAACGTCAATTTATGAGCTCTGGAAGTGTGAGTACTTGATAGAGACCTTTTTGAAGTCAGAATACTTATCAATGCACCCATTAGGTTTCGATAAGCATAAGAACGTCGGAGGCGCTTGCGGAGAGTAAGTTGTTTTTCATGCATACATTTAGCACTTCCTGATCATCCTCAACCAGAATCTGCGTTGACTCTGGCCGCGGATGCAACCTCGTCCTCAAATCTCCTCTTGTAGCATCTCAGAACTTTGAGTACAAAATGTCGAACATCCTTGATAAGCCCCTAGAGGTATGATATAGACATCCCTGAGCTGCATCCACCCCTGACTGTCTTTACTCTCCTTAGAGTGTCTTTGGTTACATCAGCGTGCTTCCAGGAGCGTTCAGTGCCTACCGCTACAAGGCCCTGCTCAATGGTCCAGATGGCAAGGGCCCTTTGGCTTCATACTTTAAGGGCGAGACTATGCACAGCGGTGCGAGCGGTGCTGGACTCTTCGGTTAGCTTCCTATTTTATGCATATATGCGCTCTGAACTGATGATGAGGTTCCAGAGCGAAACATGTATCTCGCCGAGGATCGTATTCTGTGCTTCGAGATCGTCACCAAGAAGCGCGAGGGCTGGGTGTATGTTTCTGCTTTTTCTGTGCGCTGGCTCCGATTGACGCTTTCTTGACAGTCTCAAATACGTCAAGAGTGCTAAAGCCTCAACCGATGTTCCTTCGACAGTTCGTCCATTCGTCTAAAGTCGCGTCTACTAGAGTTTAAATTATTGTCTTACCTATAGGTTCCCGAGTTCATCTCCCAACGTCGTCGATGGCTGAATGGTTCTCTCTTCGCCTCGATCCACGCAACAGTCTTTTTCTTCAGGATTTGGTCCTCTGGGCAGAACTTCTTCCGCAAGATCGTCCTCCAGATTGAATTCATCTACAACGCTATTCAGCTCATCTTCACCTGGACTTCTTTGGCAAACTTCTACCTGGCTTTCTTCTTCGTAAGTCTCAGCCTCATCACCCAGGAAACCTTCCTAACTGAACCTTTTCATATAGTTGGTCTCTTCGGCAACCAAAGATTCGACTACGGACGCTTTCAACTTCCTGAGTCAAGGTGCTGGTAAAGCAGTCTTTGAGATCTTCCTCAACCTTTATATCGGTCTTCTCTTCGTTGTTTTGGTCTGTTCTCTCGGAAATCGCCCTCAAGGCTCAAAGTGGACATACACCATGGCCATGGTTCTCTTCGGGTTATGCAACGTTATCACGACATGGTGTGCTGCCTACACCGTCTACCTCGCCGTCCCACACACCCTCGACGGTTGGAAAGACTTCCCACAGCTCTTCAAGGACAACAAGACCCTCCAAGAGATTGTCGTTGCCCTTCTCGCTACCTATGGACTCTATCTCATCTCCTCTATCATGCATTTCGAGCCCTGGCACATGTTCACCAGTTTCATACAATACATGTTCCTCCTCCCCTCATACGTGAACATCCTCATGATGTACGCCATGTGTAACTTGCACGATGTCACATGGGGTACGAAGGGAGACAACGGGGCTGCTAAGGACCTAGGTGGGGCGAAGAAGATCAAGGGTGATGATGGCAAAGACATGATGGAGGTTGAGCTGCCCACACAGAAAGAGGATGTCGACCAACTTTGGGCTGCCTCGAGGGCGTCATTGAGGCAGCAGCCGATTGAAGAGAAGGAGCACCGTGATGCAGCGACGAAACAGACTGATCATGATAGGAATAGTAGGACCAATGTCGTGCTCGCTTGGGTCGGCTCAAATATGTGCGTTGTGGCTTTCATATATCACAGAGGACCTAACTAACCTGAAACCCGCAGGCTTATGATCATCGTCTTCACATCGCCTGCATTCACAAACTGGGTCGAGCAGCACGTTACGAAGAACGGCGACACCGCATTCAACCCTTATCTCACCTTCCTGTTCTTTGCCTTGTACGTGTTTCTCTCTTTATGTTTTCATCACGTGGATGCTGAAACGTTATTCATTCAGTGCTGGG
>Ga0247742_10001255_pt1 | contig 18088 bp, 28 predicted proteins | sample UWRJL208509C2_FD_180944 | JGI IMG/M metagenome (GOLD analysis project Ga0247742, IMG submission 180944) | Plant litter microbial communities from Arlington Agricultural Research Station in Wisconsin, United States - UWRJ-L208-509C-2 | ecosystem: Environmental > Terrestrial > Plant litter >... | reverse complement strand
ATATCTGTGCATCTCTATAGAGGCCACTCTATGAGGGTCTTATATTATGTGAGGGTCTTGATGAAGATCTGCATACCTCCACTGAGACAATATTACGTGAGGGCCTTGACGAAGATCTGCATACCTCCACTAAGACAATATTACGTGAGGGTCTTTACAAAGATCTGTAAGACAATATTATGTGAGGGTCTTGACGAAGATCTGCATACCACCACTGAGACAATATTACGTGAGGGCCTTGACGAAGATCTGCATACCTCCACATGAGGGTCTTTACGAAGATCTGTAAGACAATATTACGTTAGGGTCTTGACAAAGATCTGCATACCTCCACATGAGGGTCTTTACAAAGATCTGTAGACAATATTACATGAGGGTCTTGACGAAGATCTGCATACCTCCACATGAGGGTCTTTACAAAGATCTGTAAGACAATATTACGTGAGGGTCTTGACGGAGATCTGCATACCTCTACTGAGACAATATTACGTGAGGGTCTTGACGAAGATCTGCATACCACCACATGAGGGTCTTTACGAAGATCTGTAAGACAATATTACATGAGGGTCTTGATGAACATCTGCATACCTCCACTGAGACAAAATTATATGAGGGTCTTGACGAAGATCTGCATACCTCCAGTGAGACAATATTACGTGAGGGTCTTGACGAAGATTTGCATATCACCACATGAGAGTCTTTACGAAGATCTGTAAGACAATATTATGTGAGGGTCTTGACGAAGATCTGCATACCTCCACTGAGACAATATTACATGAGGGCCTTGATACAGTAGAAAACATTTTACACTGTTTGAAAATGTTTTGAGTCCAGTGGAAAACCTTTTGAGTCCAGTGGAAAACCTTTTGAGTCCAGTGGAAAACCTTTTATACTGTGTAAAACATTTTGACTTTAGTAGAAAACATTTTATGGTATATGGAAACATTTCAAGCATTGCAAAAAATGTTTTCATATACCATAAAATGTTTTCTGCAGTACTCAAAATGTTTTCATACAGTATAAAATGTTTTCTGCAGTACGCAAAATGTTTTCCACTGGACTCAAAATGTTTTTACAAGCAATACAACATTTCCTATAGTGGTCAAAATGTTTTAATAAGATGACATGTTTTCATCCATTGACGCTGTTGAGTATAGTTACAGAGTTGGTAAATTTGGCATGTCTTTCATCAGCTGACACTGTGGAGTTGGTTTACTACTCAAGAGGTCTTTCTCCAGTTGACGTTGTGGAGTTGGTCTATCCGAGAGGTCTTTCTTCAGTTGATGTTGCGGAGTCGGTGACATTGCATCATTGGTCTACTTGTTGCGGAGTCAGTCTATCCAAGAGGTCTTTCTCCAGTTGACGTTGCGGAGTCGGTCTACTACCTCAAGAGATCTTTCTTCAGTTGATGTTTCAGTCTGAGTCAGTTTACTTTTTTATCTCTTACAGTCTCTTATTGACAAGTTGTCTTTATGTGGCCAACCAGTCACAATAATAACTTGTTTATTTTTAGAGCAGACTGATGAGAGTAACTTCTTAGATAAGTCTATTCAAGAGATAGCTATAAAGAAAAACTGGCAAAGATCAATGATTATTGGAATGGAGCGTAGATAATGATTTTAGAGTTGGATGAAGCAGTGTGGGTATCATAAAAAAGAGTGGCATTGGAGTTGGACGAAAAGAAATGATGGGTATAGAGTGAAAGAGTGGCATTGGAGTTGGACGAAGAGAAATGATGGGTATAGAGTGAAAGAGTGGCATTGGAGTTGGACAAAGAGAAATAGTGGGTATAGAGTGAAAGAGTGGCATTGGAGTTGGACGAAGAGAAATAGTGGGTATAGAGTGAAAGAATTGCATTGGAGTTGGATAAGAAGAAATAGTCAGTATAGAGAGGGAGTGTCATCAGAGTTTCAAAAAAGCAAAGACATGCCATTACATGGGTTTATGTCTACTTGGCCCTGCAACAGCATTTTCAAACTGAGCCACCTGAGGTCGGGATCTTCTAGAGTCCATTGATTGATGGTGACGAACATGAGGCTGAACAATGGCTTGCTCAAAGCGAGAGGGATGACCAATAGGAGGAACTCGATCTACTTGCAGACAAGACTGTCCAACCATAGGAGCTCTATTTGCAGAGGGTCTCTGAGCTGGATTGATGAGACTACGAGAGGATGGTGGTGGGAGTATTGATTTGCTGTAGAAACCTGATGGATCAACCTGAACATGTGCACGGTGTCAAATTTCACCACGGTATGCAACTGGTTGAGAGCAAGTCTCAGCCAAAAGTTGAGTCTTGAGCTTGGCCATGTTCCGAGTGGGAGATAAAGGACGAGAAATGACTTGAGGTGCAATCATAGTCTGCAATGGCTTTCGATGTGGAAGGTGATTGTTGTCAGTCATATACTCAGGTTGAGAATAGTAGTAGTCTTCTGAGGAAGGCATATAGCCTCTACCATAGTTGTCCTCAGAGGCAGGCACATAATCTCCAGGGTATTTTCTCTTGGAAGTGGGAGCATAGCCCCTAGGGTAATCATCCTGCTGATGGTCTAAGTTAGGTCAAATAAATAACAATCTGATGAATACATACCTGATCATTGGGGTCAAGAATCATGTCGTTATCAAGGCCTTGTTGTTTATAAGACATATCAACCAATGCATGTTGGCCAGCAGCTCGGGTACCCTGTGTGTGCTGAGGATTCTGGAGAATCGACATAGAATCAAGTGATACATCATACTCTCTGTGTGTAGATTTTGGTGGACGTGGAGTGAGGTCAATGCTATCATCGACGAAGCAAGCAGTAGGTTGGGGGGTAGCATGATTCTTCTCATCATCTTCATCCAGTTTTGGTGTTTCGATAGAGTCCATGCGCTTGCGTTTTGCCAATGCCCTCTTCTTGCTTGCATCTGTGTTTACTGACATATGCTGCTTTTGGTAGGCTTTGTCATCTTTGACACGGCGTAGAACAGTTTCCCAGTCATTACTGACAATAAGAGACACATTCGCAAATTCAGCTGATCCTGGTTCGAGTGCTTGCTCCTCTAGATAAGAGTGTTAGATCATCAGCTGATATAATACACTGTAACAAACCCACCTTCAGTCCACTGAACCATTCTCATTTGTTTAGCAGGGTTCCGCTCTTCAGCTATTGATACTAGTGTCTGCCATTCTGCCTTTCCTAACGAGTTCGCATTGAAAAATGCACCCCCAATAACATGCGAGACATCCTTCCCAGGATACCCAACCAGACAAAGCTTATTTGTCCACATAAGTTCCAGAAACTTCTGCCAGGGCATTGTTTCTCGCTTGAAGTTACGAACATAGATAGCTATAAAAATAAAAGAGGTTAGATATCTTGACAACAGTAGCAGCAGCAAAACGCACAGAGGCTATTAATCATCCAAGTAGCAAAATGACCATGCCACGCATTTCCAGTCCAATTATCACGGTCACCAACATCCTTCAACTTGCCCTTGTCAATATCCTTGATCATTCGAGATGCCTTTGTTTCAGGGAAATGCTTCCGACTCGTCTTCTTTTTAAGACCACTTTCATCATTCTCGAGCATATTCTTATTCTTATGCTTCTTCGGCGAGAGTTGCAAAGCACCAGCAAGGCGGTCTTCAGCGTCCTCCGAGCTACAAGAGTGGCATCAGCTCAGACCTAACCTGTAAAGGATAAGATATTTACTCTATCATGGCTGTTACTGCGGCCAGCAGCTCCTTGACGTTCAGTCGCCCAGATGCAAACATAGATTTAACTTTAGCGGAGCCGGTGATAACAGCGCTCTTCGCTCTAGCTTGTGGGTGCGTTGACACTGCAATTGTCAATGTGTGTGTATCCTGATCAAATCTTGAAACCGCCGTAGACTGAGCTGTTGTCAGGACTAGATAGTTCAGAAAACAGACTCAACTCACCAAGGTCGTAAATTGTTTGATGGCATGATGCAGTCTCAAACCTGGTTTTTGGACCTTGTTGTCAAGTAGCACCCATGCGGCAAGATCTTCTGCCACTGTCTTTGAGAATTCTCCGGCTCTTTCTTCACCGACAACCTCAACCTTCCCATGGTTGTGCCAATACTCGGAAGCAACACGACTGAAGTCCTGCACTGCAAAATAAATTGATCAACCATTTCATATCGAAGTGTATATAGCGTACTTACTGCTGTTGCAAGGGTGTCTTTCGGCGAATGCATGATCTTCATTTCGCATTTGCTTGAACCACTGGAGAAAGTCGTTCCAACTGCTGGTTCGAGGAGGGTCAAACGCAAGCTGCATAATTTTGAAGACCGTATGAAGGTCAACGTTATAACGTTCTGACAGCTCAACAGCTCGCACACGGAGAGCCTCGCCAGCTTTTCTCCCCTTCCGATATATGTCTTCAGGAAGTCGGCCAGTTGTTCTTGACCCAGCAACCCCTCTATCGTCTCCCTCGTCATCCTCCTCTTCAACTCCATGAGATGGTCCGAGTCTGAATACGCCCGTATGTTCTCCTTCTAAGAGAAGGTCAAGGTGCTGATCTTCCGTCTCGTATGCTCCCGCTTGATCCTCGTCACTGGCAACCGCCACTGCCGCTTCATTGGTTTCTTCTCGGAACGAGGATTTGCCAAGCTCTTCAGCATCTGCCCGCGCATCCTCCTCCTCTGTGTTGGACGCGGGTCAATGATTTATTCGGGCTCGTCTTTCTTTCTCGAGTCTATGCGTCTCTGAGAAGTTGCTTCCCGAAAGGTCACTCTCAGTTGGGGTTAGAGGGCGTCCACCTGCCGCCCGTGTTGCCTTCAATAAGAGGTGGTGCGAGCGATTGGCTGCAGGAGGGGGGGGGGACTTCATGGTGCTCCTCTTCTGGAAAGTTTGAGTGGCGGCGACACCTGAATTGGATTTTCCATAGGTAGAGCCAGAGGTATGAGGACCTGCTCCATCATGGTCGTCCTCCTCGTCCTCATAGCGCACTCGTTTGTGCGTAACAACATCTTCGACGACTGGTTCCTCCTCGATCTCGTCGTTTTCGTTCTCTTGTTCATCGACTTGGCCTTCCCCATCGCCGTACACACTTGATGATTGTTCGAGGTTGAGCTGTTCACCCGTGAAGATCGACCGCCTTATTTTGCGTATTGCTTTCTTCTCATGCTTATCATACTCGATCATACGCCGTTCTTGCTCTTCAAGGTCGGTCTCCTCGTCGAAACCCTCTTCATCGGCCTCGGAGGACGGCACGACAGCGCGCGCCTTTCCTTTTACACTGCGTTGAGCTCGATTTTGAGGCCAAGTAGGTCGTTCAATAACTTGAGAGCTACCGTGGCCGGAGATGGTCCCCTCTTGGACGCGGTGCATATTCCTCGATTGTGCATTGTCACGCGAAGGATTTGTCCTAGAACATAAATTATTAGTAAAAATGTAGATGTACATTCCCCAGGGTACTTACTGAGTAAGAACTGGCTGCAAATTCTGCTGCAAATGTTCAGGTGACAATGGTGGGCTGACAACGCTACAAAAACCCAGGCATTGAGATATAATTTAAGACATTGCACAAGGTCTTACCTATTGGATCTGGCATCTCGAATCGTCGCTCCTGTTGGACGGCCACCTCGAATCGTCGCTCCTGTTGGACGGCCACCTTGAATATTTCCACCTGAGCCCGCACCGCATCCACCACGTCCGCCACGTCCGCCACGAGCACCTCGCCCACCACGTCCACCGCGTGGGGCAGTAGGCTCGAAGCCATCCAGAATGGATGTTGGTAGGTCTTCACTGTCCGACAATTCAGGCCTAGACGACGTGTTAGTATTATAGTACCAATTGCACATAGCAATGAGAGTTGTTGCAGAAGGCCAACACGACACAGTCAGTGTTGGTGCCGTCTGCGACTCAGTCAGCAGACTTCCGGAGGCGACTCAGTCAACCTCGACTCTCGAGCTATGTGAGGGGGAGAGACTGTGGAGTGCTCACAGATCCTGCGCGGAGGTGCGTTTCCGTCGCCTGGTCTGCAATAATGTGAGCCACAAAGGAGACACGTAGAGTTGAGAGCTTACCATATAGCGAGGGGGATCATTCTGCTCAATGTTGTTGACGTCTGCTTTCCTTTTCCTGGGAGGCATGAGTGGGTGTAGTAAGAGAGAGAGAGAGAGGCGAAAATACCCACCGGCATCAGGGTATTTATCCTAGTGGGTAGACTCCGTCTCGCAGACCACCGATCTCCGGGAGACTGGGAGATCAAATTGCTCAGTCTAAAAGACGGCGATCGCGATGTGCTGCCCTCCCTGAGTCGCGCATCTAAGCGAATGCGGCAGGGACGCCACGGTGGGATTGATGGCAAACAAGTCGTATGCAAATGAGCAAACAGCATTGAATTATCTGGGGATTAGGTGAATTGAAGGAGGCAGTAGATGATTAGTTTATTCAACGACGCACCTAGGACGAATGAATAGACGTACAGAAGACCACAATTGACAAGGAGCCCGGACAACGCCCAGTGCAGCTGGGAGCTTTGCTTGCCGTTCAGGGACTCCAGTGTTCGTAACGCAATCAAATTGAGATACCGTCGATAGAAATCCTCGGGACAGGGACAAGAAGCGAAGTGGTCATAGATGGTGAGGATACAAAACGAGAACGGAGATGTGTTAAATCTCGAAGTGGCGGGAGTGGCAGCCTGATAAGGTCTTGATAACCAGCTCATGCGACGCAGTCAACACGAGTTGAGGATGTAGCGACGCAGTCAGCTCTGGTGGTAGTGTTGGCGTTCGAGGTAAACATCGGTTGGCGCTGGTGCTAGACGGTGCAATATTCGTTAGTACCACTTGATTATTCCTGTTGTATACTTCACGACTTACCTTATTTGCGTCCTGAGTCCTATAGATCGCGGAGAGCGAAGTGGGAGATGGTAGCAGAGGAGGGTTGAGAATCAGTGAAGGTCGATTGAACGCGTGTGAGCAATGTCCGGCATAGGCGGCCCGATCGGTCTGACTTTCGTCGGCAGTTTGAAACTGCAGACGAAAGCTGTGGTGAGTAGGCCTTGCTATATTAGTATGTAGATGTTGAACTAGAGTATATTAATTACTTGTCTTTATATATAATCCCCCGCATTTGGTTGGACGTCAATCTGGCTTAGGAACTTGAAGAATGCATCAAGTCTTGAGCGCGTTTATAATTATGATATAGAGACAGAGATTTGAGTCCACTTCCCACTGATCCCATTCCACAACGAACATCAAAAAATCTAATTAATCAATAGTTTATTATAACTCACAACTCTGTGAAGATATCTCCTTGCAACCCTATGTTTGCATCAGACACCAGGTTTAGCGCCGAGGGTCAAATTTCTTCTAGCAGATGCATACAGATGCATATTGTAATGTTAGGATCACAAACTCATAGAACATCATTTAAGTCATATACCTATCACATAAATGCCCTTTAATAATACGCAAAAATCTAGTCGAGTTCTACTCACTCAGATATCAATTTAAATAACTTTAGTGTGCTAAATCTCAATGTATCATAAGACTCCCTAGAGGGGCATCTATGACGAACACTACGGTTCAAAAAAACTCTTATAGTTAAAGTATTCATAAAATTTAGTAACCTAAGGAAATTTAACTTGCTCATAGCTGCATTGCGTCCACATTAGCACGACGGAACGCGACAGATTCACAGAACACGACTTCGCCACGTAGTCACATGACTTGAACTTACGAACGTCAACAAAGGTTCCTTCACTTTCTTCACCACCACCACCACTATCCTCTTGACTCGTCACCGTCTCATCCCCTTCTCTTTGCGTTCACCATCATGAGGTTAGCACACACCACCTGCCTTCAAGTTCACCCACCCATATACGCTGACTGAGTCGCGTAGATGAGGATAGACCTGACTGAGTCGGCCTATCGTCATCAACCCGAGTGACTTGACTGAGTCGGTCACTCTGGTCGGGTTCTCTTGCGCAGGATGTATACCACAAGTACTAACACATTTTTTTTTAGTACCACGCCTGTTCAACCGCCGGCCTTGTATAAATGTAAGTTGTTCCTCTCCAAGTCCCGCTCTCTAATTTGCAAACTTTAGATGGCAAGATTGACTGCAATGGATTAGCAAGGGACAAGTGGGGGAGGGCACTGTTTCTCTCGTTTTCTAGGCCTGGCGATGGTGCGTTATCTCAAAACGATTCATTTGCAGGCTTATATTGACTTATAGATAGCTGAATTTACCGCCTCCGATGCTCTCGTCGTAGCCAAACTTACGCACTTGAAGTACCCTGTTCCCGGAATCAACATGGATCTTTACGAAGTCTTCCCCAGCAGCCATTTGCGCCCTCTGGACCTAATCATCTCATCGCCAAACGCCAGGTGGATCCCAAACCTATCGGAGGACGATATCCTCGTCTACGCGCGCATCGATGGCAGCTTCTATACTGCCGACTTCACGAAGGTCCCTCAAATCTTCTTCCAGGGCACGTATTACCTGCCATATGTCCTTTGCCGGCCGTCTCCTGAGCTTCTTGTGGACCACCCGTACCATTTGATTTGGTACAAACTCGATCGCTCGAAGGATTTCGTTGTAGAAATGGGGAGTGGAAGTGAGGCCCAAGGTCGGATAAGGAAGGACCTCGTACAAGGGCTCAACATCTTACGCAAGGCGCTTTCAGCAAGGATCAAGACGCTGCGCGACCAATTTCCGGAGAGAGTCCACCAATTCCGTGAACTCACCTACTGCGAAACCGGCATGACGTTCGATTGGTGTGCTTTGGATTGCGCACCACAAATGTACACTCTTACTCTCCTCATGTTCGCCTCCTTCCAGCGACATTTCCTCGAAGCCCTGGCCTGCCACGATTACTTTGCCGACTGGTCTCTCCGCCTTCCAACGGATAAGCCCCGTGACGTTGACTTGTCCATTATGGGTGCTATCACCCCTCATATTGAGGAAGCAGTTCGTTTCTACATGCAAGGTGTGCCCGTATGGCTGATTTGTCCACCTTCCTGATTCCCCAAAGATGCGAACATTGGCGAGCGCTGTGCTCCCTCTCTCCCGGACCACGTTGAGAAGCAACGTCTACCTGAGGCAATTCCAATCTACAAGGAGGGGCCTAGTGCCTTCAGGAATTGGGCCTGCCAAGGGCTTCGAGCTCATAACATTCGTCTCGGGCATGCGGCATACAGTATTCCTCAGCACGAACAAGGTATGTACGACTTCTCAACAAGACTTGGACTGGTACTTACTTCTGCCTGCAGCTCTGGCCTCTTCCTCAGCTCGTCGAACGGCATCGTCTTCTCAGCAACAGGTGCCCGTTTCGTTGACTGGAGCTTCACACATCCCTCGCTACCCTCAACTCAAGATTACCGAGCGGCGAGAGTTTCTTGAAGAGAATTTTCTGCCTCCCACTCATACGGACTTCACACCTGAGACACCTAAGTTGTGGCAACAGGGTCTCTCCAGGGTTCAACGGAGCTGGAAACGTATCTACGACCATAGCAATCTTGAGGCTCTCCGAGGCTATCCTGTTCTTGATCCTCATCAGATTCTTCGAATGGGAACAAGAGACGAAGGCAGATGTAAGACATATCTTGTCTGTTGGATGGTGATGCGCCTACCTTGGCTCTACCGTACCACAAATCGGACCAGCACACCTCTATCAACAACTCTGGCAGCCTCATCCTCGTCACACCCACAATCCACATCCTCATCAGTACAAAAGGCTCCCAACCGTTTTCCTCGTAGCCAAGAGTGGCGTGACTATCTTGCCTCTGTGGCGGGTAGGTTGGGACTTCTTGAATCGGTCAATCATGCTGGGGGCAGCAACAAGCGCAGGAAAACAACTGGGAACGACCTCAACACTTTATTCGGCATTGAGTGGCCCGACGATGTTGGGGCAATTGATGTAACATGGCAAGGATCAGTCGTGATTACGGAGGCGGATTTAGACACCCGTCAGTTCAACATTCCATCGTCAACAATCCGGGAGATTGTTTGGGACTTATCTGAACACAACTTTCGCCTGGAATTTTTGGCACTCAATCGGTGCATTTGGCCTCGCCAGCAGATGTCCACCTCAGCAGCAGAGAGACGAGAGGAGATGATTCGGTGTTGCTTTCCTCAACAGTCGTTGATCTTGCTGAACCTCCCTCGCTATGATCTAGGTTTAGGGGCGCAAGGTTTTGAGGATAGATATGAGTATGTTGAAGCATTCCAAGAGGTTCTTGCGACATGGCCGGGTTCTGGAGCAGAGGCTTTGCGGGGTATGACTGCTGTTCGGCGAGAAGGCAAGCGCGTATCTGAAGCGCATGGTGAAGAGGTGTATGCAATTGAGCGTGTGGCCTATCGTTTCTATTGTCAAACATTTTTTGACTATTTTGGTCGTGCACCAACAATCCCTTGTTTACTGCCAACCACCTGACTGTTGTTGTCATCCTCTTTGCAGTCTGTTATCTTGGTTATTTGGTTAAGTTGTATGCTGACATGATTTTACAGCACTTCATCTTGATAGATAGCATCGTCGTACTATGAGTTTCAAAGAGTATGCCAATTCTGCAATGTCTGACTTGACTTAATAGACTAAAAATAAATTCTTCAAGTTTTGCCACGTGTTTGCCTTGTGTTTGCTGCATGTTTGCCACGTGTGCTTGCATTCTTGTTTGACGTTAGTAAGAGACATCCGTTCCTTCTTTCTTTCCCTCCCATCACTCGAGCTCTAGCTGTTATTATGGCACCACTCTTCAGGAAAACTCTGAGCCAACCTTCCATGTCCTCTCATCAGAACGATGTGCTTCTTGTTCCGGTTGATAACACCTCACTATCTCGTCACTCTTCTGGTTTTGGAGGCCCGATGCAGGATATTGAGGGTCTTGTGTATACCACTGAAGGAATTTTCTCGCAGATCATTCCTGATAGTGCTCGTCAATCCACTCCAACCATACAGGAAGCTAATAATCAACCAGCCATACACATACCTCTTGGTGATGAAGATGATGATGAAGATGATCCTGATGCTGAAAAGAAGCAAGCCCAGTGGTTGAGATGGACCCGTGAAGTCATTCCAGCAATGGTCCAGCCATATCTGAGCTTACTTCGTGGTTCTGGGAACTTGAGCAATCTAGCAAATGTTCGCAGTGATGTAGGATGTAGTGGCTGTGAGGTGGGCCGTTGGCTTACTGTGTCTTGCATTTACTTTGAACGTAAGCCATTTATTATAATTCTATGGTATCTCTTATCATATGTGCATAGGCATTGAGAAGATTGTGCTGTGTACATGCAAATCTCCTGCACTTCAGCTACTTTCGAGAGGGCTCTTTCCTTGTGCTCCCTTGGAGCCCTCATTGGCAGTTGATCTCAATATGCTGGACTTTGTTCAAAGTCTCTTTGTCCATGCTGCACCAAATATTACTGCATGGTGTGACACACTTGAATCTTTCTTGAGTGCTCGCAACTTCAAGCTTACAACAAGGGTTTATTTTATTTTTTGTTTATATATATATTGAGTCTGATTCTTGATATAGAACAGTCTACGGGGCCGGTTCAGTAATGCTCTCCACTGGTATGCAACTCTTGTCAACACAAAGAACCTTAGGCTACAAGACTATCTCAATGATGTTTGTCATGAGATGCTTAAGGAGCCGGTTCATACAGAGGCCAATACAAATGGTATAATTTATAATAATACAAAATACAAATGGAAGCCAATACTTACTTTATTTATAGACAGGGCTCAGTCAGATGCTCCTCCCAACAATATACAAGATACAGGTATGAATCTGAATAATATCTTTGTTCTTTGATTAAGTTTTGTAGATCATCGCCCTAGTGAATATTTACGCGAGCGGTGTCCTTTGTGCTTTGGTGGAGAAAACTGGCAGAAGCCTAATGAGCTGTATGTTATTGAAACTTTCATTTTGTTGAATATTTTATTAACATAACTAATAGTGTGGATGCTATTGTCTGTATTGACGCATGCTTCACACAAAAACGTCGTAAGTCTTGGGGCAATGCATGGATGCCTCCTCGAAGCCATCCAGAGACTGTGTTCATACCTCGTGATGAGGTTGATATGATGGAGGCTGAGGTCAAGGAAATCTGATCATCTACACATTCGGGACCATTGCACTCTACATCTGATGGAGTTGAGCCTGATGTGCAACCTGGTCTTCGAGTGCCCAATGCTGTTTTGAATGAGTGTAATGACTCATTTGTTGCAGCTGATGATAAACGTGTAAAAGCCAGTACTCAATTTTTTTCTGATACTACGCTTATGGCAATGCTCTGCAGACATGACCGTGTGCTCTGGCTAGTCAACATGACCTCTGCTGGAGAGAAACAGCATTATGCTCTCTCTTTGATCCAGAAGCTCTTTGATCACATTCCTTCTTCTATGCGCATTGGTCTTCTCTATGACATTGGGTGCCAGCTCAATCGTAGCTGCCTCAAGTTTGGCTTTCTTGATGGTTGTGTTGATCGTATTGTCTTTGGAATCTCTGTTTTTCATGCATATGGTCACCAATGGGCTTGTCAGCTTGTGTATCATCCTCATAAATGCAAAGGCTTTGGCCTTAGCGATGGCAAAGGATGTGAACGATTCTGGAGGGCTATCAAACCACTGATACCCTCATGCCGTGTCTCTGGCTATTATAACAGAATCTATACTATTGATACCCAAGTAAAACATCTGGATGAGCGATCATTGATGGGACTTGGTCGTTGGCTGGGACGGAAGTGAAGTGCTATGTTTCTAAAGAGAGCAGAAGCACTAGAGGTTCTGGATCGATTACAGCTTGAGGGCTGGTCTCATGAAGCTCTAGAGGCTCAATGGGAGGCTCAAGTCTTTGAGCAAGTCCAGCCACTCAAAAAACAATCCAAGGGATTGGCTGATAAAGCCATTGAGGAGATTCTGGCTGTGCTCAAAAATATTGATCACTATGGAGTGGAGATTGCAAAGTTGGAGGCCATGATAGAGGAGGGAAAATATTCAGAGGGGATGGATCTTTATACAGCTGATGCTGCGCTCTATGACCTCAATGGTCGGTTACAGAAAGCAAAGCATGCAGTTGAAGCAAAGAGGACAAAGCTTGGAGTGGATCATCGTTTGGCATTGCATAAACTTCTTGGAAACGAGTTTCTACGGCTATGCATGAATGCACTTGCACTAAAGCAGCGTATTCGAGAGTGTCTTCGTCACCGCAAGTTCGAGCTTGAAAATCTCGAACGTGCCTACCGAACCACAGTCAATCAGAAAAAGTTGACTCAACATGCTGAAAAGCAGGTCAAACGGAAGGAGCCTGGAATTCAGGCCTTGGCCCGGAATTACAACAAGATCTGCAGTCAACTGGCTGATTTGATCTCCAAGAAGAAAGCTCCACGTGGTGCAGTCTCTCCTTTGCAAATTGAGACCACTGGACTATTCAAATTGGATGTTGATGATGATATTTGGCAGGATATAGGGCTCACTGATGATACTGATGGAGATGAGAGCATTCCATTCTGGTTAGGGGATGACAGTGTTCGGGAGGGGATCAAGAGCCTGTTGGTTTACCAACGCTGTCAGGAGGAAGAAAGACGTCTCATCGCTGAACGTATCTCAATGCAACAGTGGATGTGTGAAGAATGGACAACTGTGCTTGTGGCCTTGCATTCGGCTGAATTCACTCCAGACTTACACTATCAACTTCAACTCCACCAAAAATATCTGATTCGCCTATGTCTGAGTTGGAAGACACATGTGGTGTCAATTCCAGCTCAGATGGAAGACAGCTGGGGGCCTAGTGAGACAGAGTTAGATAAGGGAAGGGCAGAAGAGGTTAGTGAGAGTGTATTGGATATGGAAGAGTTTATGAAAGAGGATGAGGAGGATGAGGATGATGGATATGATGCAGAGATATTGGATACTATGGAAACTCAGGCATTTGCAGATCAATTTTAATTTAGAACTCAATTTAGAGGATCTACAGAGTTCAGAATTTGTAGAAAACAATTAGAGGACAAAATGCCTCTATAAACTATGATCACTAGTCAAAAAGTAAGCTGAAAAATGCTTTGTCATGTATAAAAACATTTTTAGCTATGTGAAAATGTTTTTAGCTATGTGAAAATGTTTTGAGCTATGTGAAAATGTTTTGAGAGACCCAAAAATGTTTTGAGAGACCCAAAAATGTTTTAAGAGGCCCAGAAATGTTTTGAGTAGTTGAAGAAATGTTTTATAGATTATAAAAACATTTTGAGGGTTGCAAAAATGTTTTATAGGGTATGAAAACATTTTGAGAGACATGGAAAATATTTTATAGAGTATGAAAACATTTTGAGAGACATGGAAAATATTTTATTCTGCATGAAAAACATTTTGAGCAAGATGAACAATATTTTATAGAGTATGAAAACATTTTGAGCAAGATGAAAATGTTTTATAGAGTATGAAAACATTTTGAGCAAGATGAAAATGTTTTATAGAGTATGAAAACATTTTGAGGGATGTGAAAAACATTTTATTCTGCATGAAAAATATTTCGAGCAAGATGAAAAATGTTTTGAGCTATGTGAAAATGTTTCCAGGGTCCAGAAATGTTTTGAAAAGACATGGTGGGAGTATGCAGATCTTCATCAAGACACTCACATAATATTGTCTTAGTTGAGATATGCAGAGCTTTGTCAAGACCCTCACATAATATTGTCTTAGTGGAGGTATGCAGATCTTTGTCAAGACCCTCACATAATATTGTCTTACAGATCTTCGTAAAGACCCTCATGTGGAGGCATGCAGATCTTCGTCAAGACCCTCACGTAATATTGTCTCAGTGGAGGTATGCAGATCTTCGTCAAGACCCTCACATAATATTGTCTACAGATCTTCGTAAAGACCCTCATGTGGAGGTATACAGATCTTCGTCAAGGCCCTCACATAATATTGTCTTAGTGGAGGTATGCAGATCTTCGTCAAGACCCTCACATAATATTGTCTCAGTGGAGGTATGCAGATCTTTGTCAAGACCCTCACGTAATACTGTCTTACAGATCTTCGTAAAGACCCTCATGTAATATTGTCTTACAGATCTTCGTAAAGACCCTCATGTAATATTGTCTCAGTGGAGGTATGCAGATCTTTGTCAAGGCCCTCACGTAATACTGTCTTACAGATCTTCGTAAAGACCCTCATGTAATATTGTCTTACAGATCTTCGTAAAGACCCTCACGTAATATTGTCTCAGTGGAGGTATGCAGATCTTTGTCAAGACCCTCACGTAATGTTGTCTCAGTAGAGGTATGCAGATCTTCATCAAGACCCTCATGTGGAGGTATGCAGATCTTCATCAAGACCCTCACATAATATAAGACCCTCATAGAGTGGCCTCTATAGAGATGCACAGATATTTGTATAACCATTATGGACTACTATCTATAGTTATATATAGATTTACCATGGTTAGATATCCTATGCATATCTATATCTGCTCTATTTTCTCTAGAGTATAAACATTCTCTAAAGTACACAAAACTACTCTAGAATGAAGCATCTATAGTGTGTCTAGTGATGCACAAAAAATCAGCTTTCTAGCTGCAGTATTAAGCCAGCTACTGACCAAATAGTATATGGAGTACCAGGGGTCCACCATCATTGTAAAACATTTTCATTACCAAAACATATTTTCACAAACGCAAAATACTTTTAAACATATCAAACGTGTTTACAAAACATATATCATGTTTCAGCAAAAACATTTTCTATAAAAGGTTTTTACTAAGGCTCATAGCCTGGTTAGAATGACACATTTTTCCAGGCTAACAGCCTATGACATGGGGTCACTGAAGTGTGGAAATGAGGAAGTTGAAAGACTAGATGGCAAAGCCAGCGAGTCGCGTTTATTCGCTCTCGGATTCGTGTACATCTTTCTCCACCCATCCACGCACATTCAAGGAAATTGTAGATACTTCTTATAATAATATATATTTGAGAAATATAACAGTCTCTCAAATTCCAGGGCGCTAATGCGTGGGAATTGAATACTGATCCATTATGGACCTGATTACCTTTTCAAGAACGGCCAACAATCGTACAACCGGTACAGGCACACACTCGGAGACAACTCTTTGCCGTTTGTGATCGCGCTTAAGTCAATTCCCACGCATTAGTGCCCTGGAATTTGAGAGACCGTTATATTTCTCAAATATATATTATTATAAGAAATATCTACAATTTCCTTGAATGTGCGTGGATGGGTGGAGAAAGATGTACACGAATCCAAGAGCGAATAAACGCGACTCGCCGGCTTTGCCGTCTAGTCTTTCAACTTCCTCATTTCCACCAGGAAGGTGGTTCCTAACCTGCAGACAATGAGGTAATATTCCAACTGCCTGACAAATGAGGCGGCTATTATTGCTTGTTTTTCCCGGTGCTTGGTCTCTAGAGCCCGTACACGCATAATGATAGGTCAAACGTTCCTTCAGGATGAATTCAAGCGGAATGTTAATTGACGCATCTCGTGATATGCCTCAAGAGCGACATTTATCAGACTCGCGCTCGTGTAAATTCCTGTCAATCCATGGCAAGCTATTATGTTGTAGTGGCGTCGGTTCCTGCATACACCGAGCTTGTTGGAGCAGTCAATATTTGAGACCCCAAAAGCAGTCCTCTTGAGGCGGCCCTGGCCTCTACATTTCTCTATAAAAACCCTCATACTTTCACCTCGTCTAACCATCACCCAGATTTAACCAGCTCAATCAAACACTTCTTCCCCAACCAATATGCCAGTTTCCACCAACGACATCATCTCTTTCTCAGCCAACCACGGCGACATCGTCGTCACCGTCAAATGGTCCCAGAACTTACGCAATCGCACTGAGACTTACTACGCTCTCAAATATCAGAACGTTACAAGGGGTGCGTTCAACTCTTTCTTTTCCATCTTTATATTCACAATTCCTGACTTGTACTCTGTAGCCAGTGAGAGCGAGCACGAGGGACCTCTCTTTGTCCAGCAGAACATGTGGGACACCTTGAAAGGACGCGGCACCGTCAATGGCGACCGAATTAAAGTCACCGTCACTTCCGATTTCCAGTACGGTCAGCATCAAGATGGTACCCACCGCTTCGTCGTCTTCCACGACAAGGAGCATAAGCCTTTCCAGGTACTTTTCGTTTTGTGCATTGATATTCGGGCAATTAAATTGGGATTAACTGAATTTCTCTAGCATCGCTTCGTCGAGACCACCCTCGCCACTGCCGCTGCTGGAGTGGCTCCTAAGATCGCTGAAATCTTTGGATATGGCGGAGCAGTTTCCAGTGCCACCGATGTCGGGAAGAAGTTCATCGGTGACTACATGCACACATTCTAATACGGAGGCCGTCTTAGCAATAATCACTGTCTGAAATATGGAGATAATATATCCCCTTGCTATTTGCTCAATTGTTCATTCCGTGACACTGAAACATTGTATAAGTCTTCTTAGACGGTGAGATATGAAGTAGAATATGTATACTACTTGCTGCCGGTTTGACGACTGGCTGTTTTATATTCCAACCTCTCATTAATCCCTCCGTTCAATCGACCAGTGAGATCGATTTGCAAATTTCGAATCTTGATTTGCAACGGAAGGGTTGGATGCATATAAACCATTTTGATGCGGAGTTTACGTCTGACTCGACGTTACGAAAAGCGGTGAAAGTATTATGACGAAAACGTTCCTTTAGGCGGGGTATCGTATCCCAGGAACCCTATTTTTGACCACCACTGCTGGAATCCAAAGGCAAGGTGAAGGTGTCGAGCGATAGAGTAGTTATTTATTGTGGCGCCTTATCTAACAAAGCAGACAATGCTACATCATCGAGCTGAGGGTAAGAGGGGCACAAAACGTCAACTACTAGTACGAGTCGGACAGATATGCATAGGGGGAGTGTTATCTAACGGTTGGGACCACATTTTGATTGGAAATAGAATTTCGCCATCGCCAACATATAAAAAAATCAGCGTCAACGCAATCTGAGATGCCGCTAATAAGTCTATACGATGATATACGGCTGCAAATCTTCTCGATGTGTAATTAGTTATAAAGTATGATAATGTAGAATTATAGTCGCGATTCACGCGAAGGGCGTGTGCCGATAGGGGCGCGAGCGCAACGC
>Ga0247742_10001254_pt1 | contig 18096 bp, 23 predicted proteins | sample UWRJL208509C2_FD_180944 | JGI IMG/M metagenome (GOLD analysis project Ga0247742, IMG submission 180944) | Plant litter microbial communities from Arlington Agricultural Research Station in Wisconsin, United States - UWRJ-L208-509C-2 | ecosystem: Environmental > Terrestrial > Plant litter >... | reverse complement strand
CTCGGGTTAGACTCTGACAATGATTCAGTAAGCTGCCATTGTCTGCAGGCGCTGCAACTGACCAACTCTACGGTAGATTCCTGACCTGCAATCAGCATCCTCCGACTCTGAGAGCTCGGATGACGACAACAACAATGAAACAGTGAGCTGGAATTATCTTCAGCACCTGCAACTGACCAACTCTATCATAGATGCCTGACGCACAATCGGTATCCTCAGACTCTGAGAGCGACAACAACAACGAACCAGTGAGTTGCAATATTTATTGTATATAGTACGAGCAAACAATTGAATGATTCAAGGAGCGTCTCATCAATGGCAGACATCGGAAGATTTTGATATCTCAGTTTCAAGCCAAGGTGCTGCTGGAAATTCCGGCAGAGGGCGACGCACAGAATGAGTCGAAAGGAGAGGATGAACCTACTATATTGCCCCTCGATTGAAGGAATCATGTGATGATAGCGAGAAAACCTATAAGTACAAGTGCGCACCCAATTATGTACTTTCCATCTGTAAATCGCCATGCCCTCCAAGTATGTGAGACCCGTCCAAGTAGTGAGACAAGATCTTACTAACAATGTTGTTTAGCATCACCTATAGATACGCAGCTCTGCTCAATTTTCAGCTGCTCAAAAACACGGCCCAATGCCCTTACTGTCTCCTCCACGGTGCAGAACCCATCACGCCTCACGCCATCATATCCTGCCCAACGCTGATCGACGGCTCGGGCCAGTACAATGTCGACACATTTCTCGCCTGGCGTCGGGGAATAATCTACAACAGCCAGCACCACCCTGGCATATGTTTTCTCTGCCATGTACCTCAAGGCCCAAACAACGCTCTCCATTCCACCTTTACAGGACGTTGGGAAGACTGCCTCTTTCCAGACATCATAGCACCCTTGGTCTATGGCGTTCTCACCCAAAGCGACCTCACAGCATCTGCGCAGAGACAATTCCCAATAGCCGATTTTTCCACTCCAATGGCGTCGCTTGAATGGATCAACCAGGCGCCTATGGGTGGTCACCCGAGCAATTTGATTGCCCTGTTTGCGTGGTTCTCAGCAACCTTTATTTGGTTATAGATTACAACTATAGAGAAATTCAATTGAAATATGACATGCAATTCTTGGCTCACAATTATAACCTTGGCAGCTAGCGGCGCAATAATTGTTGCGGCTAGCCCTTTCTCAACATCTTTGCAGCAATTCTTGGCGCCTTGGAATTGCACTTTCAGCTCCGCGAAATTTTAACAATTGCTGCAGTGCATGAAACTCTTGCAGAGATTCTGTCGTCAGACATGGACCAGAATTTGACGCATTTCTTTTTAAACCGAGGCCACAGAGCGGTAAAGGCCCTGTCCCAAACACCCCGTTTGCAACCATGTACAGCGGAGGCAAAAAGGTGAGATTCACTCTTTGCTTTTGATTTCAGACGCTCATCCATCCTAACCTGCTAGCGAAAGAATGTGGTGCGTCGTCTTTTTATTATTATTTTTATTCTCCCATTCGCCCCTGCTGATATTCTTCAGCTCCTCAACACGACTCTCACAGAGCCAAAGACGGTGAGATTATCTATATCTGATTATCTGTTTGCTCAATTGACCTTGTATTTTTTTTATAGAAGAAGACAAAGCCTGATGGAAACCAGGATGTGGCCATGGCTGAAACCGTTGCAAAGGAAAAGGTGTGTATTGGATCTTTTTTATCATTTCTTTCGACTGAGAATGGTTCGATCAGCCGACGGTACCAGAGAGAAAGACCCCTGCACCAAAGAGAGATTCGACGAGCAAAGCAGGAGTGAGCAGAACAACCCCTTGTTTATCATTACGCACACTCATTTTTCTCATCCAACAGACGAGAAAGAAACCAAAGAGCTCCGAGTTTGTCAATGATGACGCGGATGAACAGGTATGCGCTCTGCTGTATCAATTGAATCAGTTCTCATGTGTTTGATACAGACTATTCCCATTCCCGAAGAGACCGCTATTGGAAAGCTCAAGCGAAGCGCATTCCTTGGCTTTGGCTTTCTCTCCTTTTGCGACGACAACAACCTGGGGATGATGCCAACGCTCGTGGTCCAAACGTACAACACCCGAGAACCCACCGCCGCCAGCCTGAAAGCACTCAAGATGGGTATGGGGCATAACCCCTGGACCAATCAATTTTCCCGTCTTGGTCGTGGAGAGCCCGAGAACGCCATCACCGTCATGATAAACTCTCAACTGCTCGACCTCGGCTCTCTCGAGAAAAGTGCGGTCGCTAGCGGCTATGGCTACGCCGTGTTCAAGAGAGGCGCGGAAAACTCCTCGGACCACCCAGAGGTTCTCAATGGAAACCATCGTCGGGTTATCGCGCAGGAGATTGGCTGCAAGCAATACGAGGCATATCTCAAGGCGGGGAAACATCTGGAGAATGTCATGGACCTGGACAAAGAGGTGTCATCGCGGTCAAAAAAGACCACCGAGGCCTCTGAGGAACATGTCAAGAGTCGATCGGTGGCCCGCATGAGCTCGAGGTGGCTTGTCGCATTTTACGATGAAGGTGAGCGCTCAAACGCATCCTGGATCTCACTGCGCCAGACCTAAACCTCTGTTTTTAGGTGTTATCAAAGCATCCCCGCACGGCATGGAACTTATCATTGACCTAGCTGCAAACAAGGATAGGCATCAGAAGCTTGACGACGACAGTACCACGATCGAACTTGCCATAAAGTACATTGCGGCTCAGAAAAACCCAGAAACGGCTCTCTTTGAAGATCGGGACTGGGATTTTGTTGGCAACTCGGCGCACCTGCTACCCATACTCAAGGACAACAACCTTTTCCGAAGCCTCTACCACCTCTACCCTTACTCCCAATTGTGGCAAGGCAAAGGCCTGACCGTAAATGCTATTCGCAAATGGCGACCTCTCGTCAGTCCGGTGAGTTTCTTCTGATCCCGCATTCCATCTTCCGACGTCTGACGGAATTTTGACCAGTTTATGGAGGCCATCATCGACCAGGGCGTGGACGCTCTCGACTTTCTCTTGTCTCCGATGGAGCTCGATCCATCCCTCTCGGTTGAAAAGGCAAGGATCCTCCTCCTCGACAACCCTCCTGTCCCTTATCGGCAGCTTATCAACACCAAACTCATCCTCGTCTTGGAGACTGTTTACAAGAACCATCTCTACGCTGTTCGTGACAAGATGGGTCTCAATACCTCTCGACGCGATCGCGAAGAATATGCAAAAGCTCACCACCGGTATCACAAGGATCTCACCACCGCCATCACAGATTGGGGGCAAGCTCGAAAGCTTGACTTTCGCACTGGGAGCAGGACGCAGATCCTCCACAACACCATTGATGGCATGGAAAACAAGCTGGATTGGATTCTTGTCAAGGGCCTGTTCCACACCGTCAGCTTTGGTCTCGTCTTTGACTATGCCCCCCCGCTGCTCTGCCAGATGTTCCTCGTCGACTTTTCTCTGCCGCTGATCGATCTTGGAGGTTGGATTCGGATCATCTGGAGCATCCTCGATCCCTTTGCGATCAGTGCATCTGCCATATCCTATTACCGCGGTGCGACCCCAACCCTTCTACATGCTATTGAACGATATGCGCCAAAGATTCAAGCACATCTGGTGCTTAGAGAGGTATGTTTAGTCGTTCTTTTTTTTTTTTTTTTCGAATCAACGCTCACCTGATCTCTTAGATCCTGTCTGCGGTGTTTGCTTTTCGAGGAACGGCACTGCTCTCCATCATGAGCCTCGACAGGGGTGTATCCCCAAACCCTCCTGCAAGAAAAGCCTTGATCGAGGAAAATGGCAACTGGGGTCTTCTCGAGGAAGCGGGAATCGAACTGGTCACTCAGTGGAGAAAGAACGCCATCAACGCCGAATTCGACATCACCCGTAGGCCTCTGCCCAATAACCATGTCCCACAGGACCAGACTGCTGCGCTTCTCGACCTCACCCATGGTCCTATGGTCCTCGTCGCGCTCCAGAGCACCTGCTTTCTGTGGGCCTCATCAGCCGGTAGCACGGTAGTGAACCGTCTGAAATCTGCCGTTCTCGACGTTCTAAAGGCTCTCTGGCTCAGGGAACTCCAGATGAGCCGGTACTCGGACATTGACTATTACTGGGTGTTCCGCAGCATCCTCGAGTCGATACTGATCAACCACTGCTCCAAGTTCAAGACCTTCTGGGATGCGCTGGTTCAGTCGGAAGCGCCAGAGATTCCGAGCTCTTCCCAGAATCTCTTCTCGGGCAGAGCTCAGACTGCCCTCGAGGCTACTGCCAGCCGCATGCAGCAGAGGACGGAGACCATTGTGACGACGATTATGAAGTACGTCTGCGAGAAGGACGCGGGTGCCATTCCCATCCCTACCGAGGAGAAAAAGTCGGCATGGTTCCCAACGGAAGAGGTATACAATGCCACCATTCAGCTTTCAAAGGTGAGATGATCAGTATCCGCTAGCGCATTACGCCCCCATCTGATCCATCCTGCTGCTAGGCTCTCCTCAAGGCTGGATGGCTAGCTCGAACGGTATACACCGACGTTGGGCGGGACAGGCTCCAAATCGTTGGCCCCGAGGAGATCCAAGACCTCTACGAGACGCTCAAAGTTCCCGACAACTTTAAGCGTGCATCGTTCAAACACATGAAGGCATACTATGCGCCATCCACGGTCGAGGAGCTTGCCGCTGTCGGTGCTCTCGGAGAGGGTTCTGCGCCTTACTTTCTCCGCCTCGAGATTTTGGAGAGGAAGGAAGAGGCGAAAAAGAAGTTGATAAAGGAAACGATGCTCGCCTCTTCAATCCTCGATGAACCCGGACTGCTCAAGCTCGAACCCGAGATACTTGCTCCCAACACCAGTCCTCCGTTGATTACTCCGCAACCCGAAGCTGCTATCGCCATCGCTCCTCCTGGCGCTCCTGTCAAGCAGCGTGCAGCGGCAAATGCACAGGATCGACAAGATACGACACCAACCGCTCCTTCAGCAAAGACCGCAGCCCAGCCTCTCGTAACCGCAGCTAAATCCACCTCTCCAGCAGCCATGTTCCCTAGTCCTCCTGATTTTGGCATCACTCTCGAAGATATGGATCTCACTGGCTTTGACGCGCTTCCATCCATGTCGCCAAAGGAGCTTCGGGCCAGCGCGGCAGAGTTGGGAATGAGCTTGCCCTTTCATGACGACGAAGAAGAGGATGACGACGAGTTCAATCCGGAAAACTATTCAGAGGAGGTTGACGAAGATGATGAAGAGGCGAGAGCGCCCCCTCCTGCTCAGCATTCCAGGCCACAGATTTGGTACAAGTAGTTGATTCTGTTGGAGGTTGTAGAATGGAATCTGTGTATAGTCTCTGATGATGTAATCAGACAGTCTGGGACAAGGCCAGACTCTCCATTGCCTAATCCACGCCTGGTGAATCCCAAAACTCGTTTGCCCCACAAGTTTAAGCTAGCCAACTCTTATAGAAATATATATTCTGTTAGACGATGTACAATGAAATTTGCGGGAAAAAATAATATATTCCTGTCGCTATACATGAGGGCTACGTACTTTAGAGAATTTGGCAGTCCTGTTGTTGAGTAATTCGTGATAGAAGAGAATTATCCACATGATGCATCTGAAAATGAGAGTTGAGTCGATGCTTGCCAGGATTTAAGTATACATGCATGAATATAGCGATGAGAAATGAGTTTGAATCATATAACTGAGAGATATACAGCTGAAATACATAATGTAGTGAAAATCGAAGATTTCGATATCGTATTTTAACACAATCTATCTGTATAATCTGGATTGAATGATTGTAACGATCATAAATCAGCTTAGATCGCACGAAACGAATGAGAATTGATAAAGATATGGGTGAAATACTATTGTACTCTACGAAAATCGAAGATTTCTGTCTTTTGTTTCGATGCAATCAGCATACATAGGCGTGAGCGCACTGATATAACGATTCTAAAACCATTTAGATCACACCAAACGAGTTGAAATTGAGCAAAATATTGCAGAAATACTAATTTTGTTAGATCTTCTACTGCTACATACGATATCTTCGAGTTTTTGACGTATTAGACTCAATTTTTTTTGACGAATCTACTCTAAATACATTCGCATCAAGTCTTGGATACTTAATTCTACGATGAGACGACGATATGTTGCTGTGCAGCGTCCACTGCCTCAAGTGTGCACAGCCACACCGCTTTCGGCAAGTGCCATCGTCGCCATCAACGACGATTTTCGTCCTTGATCTTTGCTTCCCCCCACCACCACCACTTCCTCCCTCCGTCCCTCTGGCCGTACGACACCCGGAAACATCATAAATAGGTAAGTAAAGTACTTTAATATCTATTATAAGTATACTAACATCATTTTACAGCCCCACTCCACGACTCTTTTCGAGTCGGCTCGGTTGACAAGCCAGGACACCAACTCGAGGACACGGGCGCCCTTTTCCTCGTATGAGGATGTGGGCTGGGATTCGTCGATCATGGGTGGGGAGGACTACAAGGGGGTACCCGTGAAGGGGGAGGCCCGCGAGGTATGTTCTTAATCAACCCACATATACATCCATCTCTAACTTGCTCACCACCCTTGCAGTGAATTGGCGAGCTCCCTGGCATACTCGGACTTGGATCACGACCTGTAATATACACGGTACCCTCCCCCGCTTTCGCTTCAAGGCCCGATTCCACCCCATCGCATGTTCGCGACACCGCAATCCTGCCACTTGTCACCCGGTTTACGGGTGGGTTGTGTGCCCCTGGCAATCGAATGACGCGCCACCCGTGCTATACGCGATTCGTATACGCAGGCGCCGTAACGGATGTGAATCGCCGCGTCGTCCGTCCGTTTGGCACACATCGAGTAGCTGTGGCTGGCAACGATTCGACTAGGGCCGCTCATCGATGGTACCGCGCAGGCACGACCAGGACCGCTCGTCGATTGTATCGCCAAGGACCATCCGTCGCTCGCCAATCGTACCACGCCAGCACGATGAGGACCGCTCGTTGATGGAACCACGCAGGCACGACCAGGACCGCTCGTTGATTGTATCGCCAAGGACCATCCGTCGCTCGCCAATCGTACCACGCCAGCACGATGAGGACCGCTCGTCGATGGAACCACGCATGCACAACCTAGGACCGCTCGTCAGTCGTACCTTCATGGTACGACTGGGTCGATTGTACTGCAAAGGTCCGACCAGGACCTTCTGTCGACCATGCCACATCACTGGTCGATGGTACCGCGCAGGCGCAACCTAGGACCGCTCGTCAGTCGTACCTTCACGGTACGACTGGGTTGATTGTGCCGCGAAGGTCCGGCCAGGACCACTCGTCAATGGCACTGCGCATACACCATCAGTGGCACCACGTAGGCATGATAGGACCGCTCATCAGTCGTATCTTCACGGTACGACTGGGTCGATTGTACCGACCAGGACCGCTTGTCGATCGTACCGCGCAGGTACGACTAGGACAGCTCAGCAATGGTGCCGTGTAGGCACGACTCTGGCCACAAACCATCGGCATGCACAACACCACCAACAGGGCTAGCAATGCAGCACATTCCAACCTACGACGTCGAATGGAATACGACAGTCGACACCTGCTGAACGGCACATCGAGTACACATGCCATTGACTGCCAACACCACCCTCCTCTCGACTACACTATCGACACGTATAGTACATTATCGTAGCTGTAGAGCTGTCATACATACCTATACAATATAAGTTGATGCGATAACTAAATCAGTCCGTCTTGAATCGGCCGCTCTAGACCCAAGTTGATAGGCGTGGGTCTGGGAATACAAGATGTTGAGAAGAGCAACTGCAGTCTTTCAACGTATGTTTCCAGCCACCACGACGCTCAGCTAGATGCCAATCGCCATACCTGAACACCTCCAACTGCTTTTCGGAGACTTTCGCTCACGTTTTTGCTTACTTTCATGCTTTCGGCGTCTAAATTGGATATAGTCTACATCTGGGATGCTACGAATAGACTATGGGCTTTAATCTTGTCTTTCATCGACGGTGATTCTTGGGGCCCTTTGCGTATACTACAAGTACTGGGGCAGCAGACTCGAGTCTGGCATGGATTACATAATCCACGAGTCTCAGACTCTCCAAGTCCTTATTTGGACGCTGCTGCTGTTACCTCTAGCTTTCAACCGCAACTCCTTTTTGCCGGTTAATGTCTTTATTCTTATCTTCGCCATCTCCAACTCCACAACCTCCGTCGGAAGCTGGGAGACACTACAACAAGTCCCGAACGGCGTTCTGGGAAAACTCTCAAGATGACGAGGACGATTATTCCCAGTCAGATTCGAGGGAGGAGTTGGACGACGACGACGACGACGACAGCTATGGTGAACCAAGGAAGATGCCCAAGCCCAAGGCTCCAAAGTCAACAAGGAAAGCTGTGCCTCTTCCGAGACGTTCGAAAAAGGCGGCGGTTGAAGATGTCGAGGCTGATGTTGAGCCTGCCATACGGGTGGCCGTTCCACCGCCGGAGGGTGCGGTTGAGCTCGACCTACCGGGACGCGACCCTCGCTTGCCCAAGCTCTATCGGATTCCAACACATCCACTTGTCAAAAACCCCGACGCAAACATCATCCTTGGAATGTGGGACTGGGCCAAAAAGTCTCAGGCCGAACTCCTCAAGCACTCGTCCACCTTTCGACCGCCGAGCGATGCAGCTGAACGGACAAATTTTGGTAAGCTTTCTATATTCTATTCAACGTCGTTCGACAGACTGACTTGACTAGGAATTGTCACCTTGACACCCAGCAAGCACGACAGGTTTGTTATTCGTGATCTGTACGGGTCAGGAAAGCTCGAAGACGATCGTCTTCATGTATGGATGGTTTCTCAGTAAGTGTATATCATCTAGGGCATGTTTGTATGCTCACCGCCGCGTCTAAAGAGAGGACCGAACCCCCGAAGTACTGGCCCACTTCAAAAGTGTGCAGGATCGTATCCTCGGTAAAGAAGAGGATATAACGCATGACAAGGCGGTGAAGACGGAGGATGGAAAATGGGTGGGAGGGGTACAATTTGAGCGCAGCGACATGGCAAAGTCGCTCAAAAACGGGCCTCGCTGCTATCCTGTGGCTTCGACGCTTCAGATACAAAAGATGCTTTCAGCTCCAGGAAAGGGTATGAAGGTTCTGTCTTTATGTCCGTCGGAGGATGCACAGCTCCGGAAGGATATTCTTGAAGTAAGTTTCGATCCGCCGTCTTTTTTCTTTCTGTTCTAATCGACTCGCTATTACTCAGTGCGGTGCAGCGGCTGCCATAACAGCCCTTGAGATGGGTCCACCCGGACTTCTTGAGATCGCAACGCGGCAGGCAGAGGTTACAAACCTCCCAAGGATTGGCAAAGATGGGAACGTCATCCACCCAGCTTTCCAACTCAACATAGCGACCGCCGTGGAACCAGATGGGAGAGGAGGTGAGTAACATCATCTAATGACTTGCGAGTTTGACGACTCACAATGAAGCAGGGAATGCCATCGTCTCCCTGGGCCCGTTTGGTTCATCTCATATGGATGGCCGTGATTCGGGCGCTGTACCAACGGGCATGACCATCCTCACTCGGACGTATGATGGCGTCGAGGAGGAATACTTTTACGTCTTCGATTTAGGAATTTGCATCAAGATGGAAGAGTATTCGACCGTCATCTTCAATGGTCTGCACTACCATTCTGGCTGCCAGCCCACGTACCGTGCAGATCGCTTGGACAAGAGCCGAGTCCACGTACGGCTTAGCCTGATCGGCTACCCACCAGATCTTATTCTCGAAGGAGTGAACACCGTTGCTTTGGGAGCACTTCCCAATGGAACGCTTCTCCCAGTAGGTTTTGATCTACGAAACCCAGCCACGTAAGTCTGCCAATAACTGTTGCTCATCGGTTCTAAATTTTTCTCACTTTCCAGTCAACATCAACTCTCGGAACGCGTCACCTGCACCCAGGCGAATTTCACCGCCGATGGGTGGGCGATGTTCCAACCCATCTCTCAGGTGAAACACCTTACGAGGAGCATCGTCGAGCTCATTATGGGACTTGTGACTCAGGTCAACCCTTGCCTGCTTCTGCGAGTCGATGTGCCCAAACTCATCCAATCGTTCTCCTACATCGAAGACCTCATTCGAGTCGAGGCACCTGCCTGGGATATGCCGCCGGGATGGGCTTCTGAGGATCTGGAGGTGGGGTATGATTATCGCGAGCTCCTCAAAGACGAGTTTCAGGTAGAGACGATTGAGGAACTTGCAGAAAAAGACCCTGCCGGGCTGGCAAAACTGTGGAACTCGAACACGGTCGCGTCGGAGGCGCCTTACAACAGAACGGACTACAAGGATGCGGTGGAAGAATGGGCTAAGCACTCTGTAAGAGCAGAGGCTGCGATTCCAGTGTGCGTTTTGACAAAGGAGGGTCGAGACGCAGTCAAATTTCGTGGACAATCCCGAAAAGGTATGTCCAATGATCTATTCCTCTCAATTCCGACGGCTAAATATTCACAGCAATGGGCGCTGCTGCACGCAATGGCGAGGACCTGCTGAACAAGAAACGAAAGGCAACGACCGATGGCAATGACGCGCGCTCAAAGAGGAGTCGGAAGACCAAGGGCGATGACGCAGAAAGTAATTCCGTTCGATGTCGTCCCTCGGAATACCTGCTCATTTTCTTTCTTTCAGAAGACAGTCCCGAGTCTGAAGAACGGATGAGCGGTCATGATTATAGTCCACGTAAGTCCATGTCTCTGAACTATTACCCTGGATTGTGAGCTGATATTTCAAAAGGTACGCCTGGGGGCCAAGTGGTAAACCCACCTCCTGCAGTTGGCACTGAGCTTGGGCCAGGCTTCTTGGTCAACGTCAAGGAAGAAGATCTCGAGTCCATGGATTCGATGGTTCGGTCGACGGCTCCTCTCGAGAGGCGCATTGTTGTCAAGGCTCAGGATGAGCTTCTCACAGTCTTGGATGCAACGACGATCTCCAAGACAGCTAGCGATGTCGTGGCCAATTATCAGGCCACTCAAAACTCCTCGCGGGTTGGTCTCTGGAGCAGCCGTGCTGAAGGCCTTATCGCCAATTTCCTGTTTTGGAACTGGATCGAGGACCATGTCACCTGTGCGTGGTTCCACGAGGGTACCCGTCCCTCTACGACCCAGGCCTCGTCCAAGATCACGCAGCTGTTTGTTGACTTGCGGCAAATGCACAAGAATCGACCTTGCAGTAAACCTTTTGACGCCGCCAACTACCTTGAAGGATTTTCGATTGGAGAAGCGATTCACCAGATCGAGTACAAGCACAAGTCTTTTTTCATCCGGTCAGCCGTCGATGAATGCGAGGAGGTGGTCGACATCATCGCTTCCTGGCTCAAGATCGAAAAGCAAGATCGTAAACGGGCTCAGGCATGGGTTGTACGAGAGCTGGTTGCGAGAGTGGGAGCTCATGCTCTCACAATTGAACCCGTTCAGCTCGGTCTTGCCTATTCCATCTCGGAGAAGGTTTTCGGATTGGGGAAGAACAGGAAAGTGAGGTTCACTCAAGTCGACGATTGGGCCACACAGTTCTTGGCCAAACACCCGCTTTCCAATCCTCAAAGCCGGATTGCAAGCTTGGCGGAGAGCATTTTCTCTGGCATATCCACATGTGCTCCGCTCAACCCAAACCTCATCTCACGTCTCGACGCTGTCGACCTCAAAGCTGCTGCGCCCTGGTCACGGCTGGCCGACCTGACACCTATTGCCACCATCTCTACGACGACTATGCCACTTCTTGCACCTCCCGCTCAACAATCTCAAGCCTTGGATAGCACTATACCTAATAAGGCCGCATTCGACTCCTTCTTCAAATCGATCGCCGCGTTGATGCCCTTTGTTGAAACCCCCGGTTTCGAGCCGCCGAATAAACAACCTGGATGGACTCGGGTTCAGAAAGACCGCAATAAGTATCTCTGGGATGTTTACAACGGTAGCGACAAGAAACTTCCGTTCCGAGACTTGGCTAAATCACGACGAGTAATCCTTCAGCCTGGAGGCCCATACTCCCCTGAGAACCTCCACACAATCCCTGGATTTTTCAGCGCGTTAATCTATCGGGGCGTGACCCACAATACCAAATTTCTGTGGAACCAACAGTCGATATTTTTCAACGACTTGGACGATTGGAAGAAGGAGGGAGCCACCGACGATATTTACTTCTGCAACCAGGCTGCGTATGGTCAAACCGCGCGTGCGCGCCTAGTTGGCCATGTTGACCGGTATTGGGAATTGCTCAATACTGACGGAGGATCTTGGAGGAAATGGTTTGAGGCTGAGCAACCACAGTCCATCGAGGTCGCTCATCGTTCGATCGCTCACATATTTCCAGCCTTTGGGGAGCTCACAGCTGCTCAGATCGCCATTGACTATGCCGTTGCTGGCAAGCTGAAAATGCCTACAATGCCGGAGATGGCTCGGCTGATCCATCGATTGCAGCTTGGTGCCATGGATGGTCTCAAGGCGCTTGGTTACACCCTGCTGAGCACGCCTCAAGATATACAGAAGGCATTGGAATCAATAACCCACGAGTTTGAGCAACGCATGACACCCGACGAACTTGTGTCGATTGACTTTGGGCCAATCTTTCTTGAGCATGCTCTTTGCAAGCTTGGTCGATTGGATCACAAACCCTGGCAAAATTACTATAGCCACCTTGTATGAGAGTATATTATGTTATTCCGATGGACGACTGACAATGGAATAAGATGTTTGGGCAATTGTCTATGGAGATAATGTGAAATTGGTTTGCGTCTGGGGAACAGCAGTCAATGCCACAGCATGCTTTTATATATACAACCAGTTGCTGTTTTACGTGTTTTAATCTCAGTTGAAACTGTATCGTGGCTCCAACCTACGTATTCAAATTGGAGGCTGCATATATCACATCTGTATTTGGACCAGCCTTATAACTACCCAATGATTCCAATCAACGACTGACATCAGAATAAGCCCACGTGAGCTCATACCTCTTGCTCTTTGCCACCATGTCGCTCAACAGTCTTGGGTTCCTCGCTACAACGGAAACGCATCTGGATGCAGATACCATTATGAAGCGCTTTCCACCGCCTAAGCCTCTAAGCCTCTATCGACACGATCAAATACGGCAGATCCTTGACGACTTTTTCTTCATACAGGTGGCCGCCAATTCCTCTCAGGTTACTCTGCACCATGGAACACGAGAAATCAACGAGGGGTACATCTCAACTGGCTTGTATCCACTTCTCAAGGCCAATGCCCTGCCGCACGATTATCCGGGGCTTGCAGTACCATCGCTAAAAAGTACGCTACCTATACCAGACTTGCCTCGCGATCGGAAATGCACCTATAAGCTTCGTGCAGAAGAGCAGATTGTGCTGCTAGATGGGCATCATAGACTTTGTGCATCGAGCCGTCTTTATGACGACGATGGGGCATGGGTTTTTTTAGTTCTCCATCCCGGTATGACCTACATCTCCATACCCACTTGTTTCTCATACATACATCTCTTTCTGTCAGCTCTTGCTGCTGCACCAGACGTTCTCCTCAGCCTCATCGTAAATCGCTGTAATATACAGCAGGGCTGCTTGCTACCTCATCCATGTGATGAGCTCAAAGTGGGAATTCAGATAGCAAGCCATGCATACCAGCGCGGCCTAGAATCATCGCTTGATATCATCTTCCGAGAGTCTATCAGCAAACGATACACCAAGCACTCGGTAAAGGGCGAGCGTTCAATCCAGGACCAGATTCGGCGCATTGCAGGGGCGTCTGATTTGGTCCAGGCACTTGAAGAGACACAGCTCATCAGTCGACACCGTCCTCTTTGGTATGGAAGTGGTGATGGCACAGTTGCATTTCTCTACGCCCTCCAGCGGTTTCGCTTGTATCGGGTGAGTCACATTTTTGTTGGACTGTACGCAAGGCCTGAGTCTGATCTATAAAGAACTCTGCTGAGATTGTTCGCGCAGCTGCTGCACTTGAAGACGCCCTCTCCTCAGAGATTGGACGGCCTTTCACCTTGGGGGACATTGGCGCAAATTCTGACGCTAACTCTGCTCTCGTGGCCAGAGGCGATATTGATTCTCTCATCGATCTCAGAAAACAGCCGGCTAGCTTTCAGGGCATTTCATTTACGCGTATGGCTCACCTGATCACATCTATTGGGATCAAATTTAATGTTCCACCACTCGTATGTTCCTTCTCTTGAACATTTTTGGAGACGTTGCTGAAACTAGAACAGCTATATGGGCCTTTCAGTCTGTCTCTGGCATATGGCAAGACTGTGTTGCCTTTGAAGGCGTATCTTCAAAATTACCGTGAAATCCTCAAAGGCGTAAGTTTGATCTTCGTCTCAAGCAGTACATGGACCTGAACGATCACCAGTGCCATCTTATTGTTGATGGATTTGACAAAATGCATGCAATGGCTCGAAAGACGGCTGGATGCATTTTTCCAGCCGATCCTCGCTCACATACATGGGGAATCATGTCGGAGAGACCTTTCGATACCGACGCGCTGAACGCAGTATGTTTTCTCATCCACTTCTATTTCTATTCTGACGGTACTATATTCAGCTCCAGAGGTTTCTGACACCGCAGAGAGTGTCTGCATTGTCTGCAAGTTGGCACACCAATGTTCTCGAGAAGACCAAGATTGATGAACGCATTCAATCGTTGAATCTCACTATTGACGCAACTTTCAATATACAAGACATCATCCAAGCCCGCTATGTGCTATCTGAGCACATTCTCAATCTACTGCGCAGAAATAGCGATTGGGAAACTCTGTCCCAACTTTCGGGTCTCAAATCTGGCCAGAGACTAGCATGCGCTCCATCAGGTAATCATTCGTTTATATATCTTTCCTCGCTAGATGGCAGTTATCCTGCCAGTCGGCAGAATCTTCCGGTGGCATCGCGCCAGTCATTGGAAAGACTAATCGATATCTTTCTCTCGCTGTCTCCAGCAGTACAGATACAGCTTGCGCAAGTCGATCTCAAAAACTTGATGATATCTGCGGCAACGTCTGGCAATGCTCATTTGGGAAACAGCCAAGGGGTTGATGAAGATGGAAATGCATCTGGTTTGGAGCAGGATAATTCAGGCGACAGTTTTACCGTTCTATTCTAAGTACCAGTTCTTTGAAATGACATCCATATCAGACAATCGAGCTTCAGAATTCTGTTCGATGTCGTCCAAAGGAATGCGGACGGAATTTGCCGGCAATTCTTGCTTTAAAAATCCAACGGTTTCTTGCTTGCCTTTTCTATCTCAACTACAACATGCCAGGCATATCTTCTTCCTTTCGCATCTCGGCTGTGTTTTTTATCGAGCTGGGCTATGAAATTCCTGACTATCAGTCTATCTTTTTCCCAGTAAGTGCTCTTTGTCATTGGCCCAGCCTCAATGTTGACCCTCAACTTGCAGATGATGCGTCGCTTTCGAAGCGCATACGGCACCCTCGAGATCCATGGATGCACAATGTACCCATTTTACGAGCGCTGCTTTACAAGCTATGAGAGTATGATGAACGTTATGGTGCACTCTGCTTCCTCACCCTGGATTGCAATCATCAAGGAGAGCCTGCCCACTATTCAGAGGTCCGATCACGTCTCGACAATACCAGAGATGTATGCATGGCCTGTTCAAGCTGTACCCAGCATCCGTCGCAGCATCAACAACATCAACCTCTGCATTTATCGGCAGGAACCCAACACCCAGGTGGGCTTGGAAATTATTTATGAAAATAAAATAGGGATTCACCTCTCATCAGATTTCTGAACCGTTGACTTACAACAATAGAGGTTATCCGCTATGGGCACGTGTACAATGCAACTCTGGCTCAGATGTCATGGAACTAGTCAAGGAGATGGGTGGAACAGCTGTGATTGTATTTTAGTAGCTGCTCGCTTATTCCAAGGGGAGCCGTCTAATAGAATGCACTTTTATTGAACAATGGTCAAATGTTTCTTTGTGCGTGGCAATGATCACCATGTTCGCTACATCACATGGTACCTGTGATACGCTCAAGTAATGATCTGAGTTGGAATGGATCGGAAAGACACTTGAGCAGCCGAGTCCAACATTCAGAACTGGTACATATTTAACGACTTGAAAATTGGGCCATTGCATGGCATAGCAGGAACAATTCTGAGAGGAAAAAAAACAGTCAGCTGTAGAGTGTTGACATTCTCATCACCTTTGCCAGCCGCGCACCTATATCCCAATCCGGACAATAACCAGATTGATACCATTTCATCACGCGCTTCCAGCCATTGCCGACTACTTAGCCGTTACATCCAATGTCTGGACAGCCGTTTTATAAGGACAATTCCTCATTGCATTCAGACTCGTAACTTACCATGAGTGATACTCTGATTGCACTTCATGTATAGAAATTTGTGAAAGCTAACACGCATTCTGGAGTAGATGATAATTGTCTGATCACTTGGTCATTTTCATTGAGTCGACCCCTCATTGTGCACTCTTCAGTGATAGAATAACATATGTAGTCAATAAAAATCTGTACAATGTTATGAGCAATCTCGATTGAGAAAAAATAATCTGATCACCGATGCATATTCAGTAAGTCTATCTGACATTTTGCACTTTTGAGTAGTGGAAGAATATCTTTGAAGACGAGTGGATATACTCTCACATATTTTCTGAAGAATCTCTAATAATATTCTGATCACTCCTTTATATTCAGCGATTTGAGTAGTAGAAGAACATATTTCATTCATAGAAACTCGGGCAAGTGAGCTTGCTCTTTGGGGACAAGTATATATACTTTCACATATTATCTGAGCAATCTCTACTTTAGATAATAATATTCCAACCGCTTGTTTTTATTCAGTGACTCCATCTCTCATTCTTACAGAAACTCATGCAAGGGCACTCGCTCTTTGGGGACGAGTGTATATGCTCTCACATATATTTTGAGCAATCTCCAGTTGAGGTAGGTAATAATATTCCGACGACTCCTTCATATTCAGTGAGTGCACATCTCATTTTGCTAGTACATCCATAGAAACTTGTGCAGATGCACTCGCTCTTTGGGGACAAGCAGATACACATTCACATATTGTCTGAGCAATCTCTACTTTAGATAATAATATTCCAACTGCTCAGTGAGTCTTGGCCTTCATTTCGCATTTTTCGACTAGTAGAAGAGCCACACTCGCTCTTTAGGAGACGAGCAGATATACTCTCACATATTATCTGAGCAATCTCTGACCCGTCCTTGAGCCTTTAGTGGGATTCCGAGTGCAGTTGTCCAACGGAATAGCAAAAGCGACTATGCACCAGTTGGGCCCCGAAGAATGAGTTGCATCCGAGTATGACGGAAACATTTTTGCCCCCTGGATTCGGGACTGAGTGGTCCCCAAGTGATACACGGGCTGGCTGAGAAAGTCAGTGTTTCTGCAGGGCCCAAGTAAGGGAAACTCAATTCCAAGTGCAGATGTCCAGCAGAATGCCCACTGGAGGCCTGGATACGATGGAAACATTTTTCCCCCCCTGGATTCGGGGCTGAGTGGTCTCTGCAATGGGAATTCTGACTGGTTAGCAAGGAGGGAGACTTTAGGTACCCCCCCATGGATTCGGGATTGAGTGATCTCTGCATATCCAAGTTCCGACACATTGGATTCCGGAAGCACATCACATCTTGGGACCAAGTATTTGTGATACACCAGCCGATGCCCTTGGAATGGCGTCTGAAGACCATACGAAAACATTGTGCCCCCTGGATTCGGGATTGAGTGATCCCCGCAGATCTAAATTCCGAGTGCAAGTGAATAAAGTTGGAACATCTCAATTGACTCCCCCTGGATTTGGGATTGAGTGGGTGCTCGAGTTTTGTCTGATGGAATATTGTTATAGACTCGGAAGCAAGAATCGTACTATCAATGAGATTGCAAATATTGGTTTCGAGTGCAGCCACCCCCCTTGGATTCAGTATAATTTCAAGAAGCCTTAGGGTTAGGGTTAGGGTTAGGGTTAGCCTTAGGGTTAGGGTTAGCCTTAGGGTTAGGGTTAGCCTTAGGGTTAGGGTTAGCCTTAGGGTTAGGGTTAGCCT
>Ga0247742_10001253_pt1 | contig 18100 bp, 16 predicted proteins | sample UWRJL208509C2_FD_180944 | JGI IMG/M metagenome (GOLD analysis project Ga0247742, IMG submission 180944) | Plant litter microbial communities from Arlington Agricultural Research Station in Wisconsin, United States - UWRJ-L208-509C-2 | ecosystem: Environmental > Terrestrial > Plant litter >... | reverse complement strand
CGGTGACCGTGGCGCTCGCGGCGCTGGCCGAGGCCGAGGCCGCAAAGTAGTTGTCGCCGAGTGCGCCTCAGGTGCCGGAGACTCGCAAACCGGCCGCCGGCAGGATCACCCTGTCGATGTTCGCGATCAGGAAATCGCGGTCGACCGGCTTGCGGAGCATCAGCACGCGGTAGGCGACCATGGCCGGGCCGATCATGCAGAGGGTGTCGATCGGGCTGTCGGCCGGGATCTCTCCGCGGTCGACGGCACGCTGGAAGAGGATTCGGTTCGCCGCGGCGCGGGGCTCGACGAGGGCTTCGCGCGCGGCATCCGCCATCTCGGGGCTGCGGGAGATCATCGAGACGATGCCGGCCATCACCTTGAGCTTCTGCTCGCCGTCGCGGATGCTCGGGGGCTTGATCATCGCGACGAGGTCGCCGCGCAGGGTGCCAGTGTCGGGCAGGGACTCGAGGTCGATCGCGCTCGCCTTCATGCAGGCGACGGCGTCGAGCACCAGGTCGGGCTTGGAGGGCCAGCGGCGGTAGAGGGTGGCTTTGCCGGCCTTCGCGCGGGCGGCGACCATGTCGATCGTCATGCCGTCGTAGCCGGTCTCGGCGAGCACGTCGAGGGTGGCATCCAGGATGTCCTGATCGCGGGAGCGGTCCATCTTGCGGCCCAGCTTCACCGGCGGTGCGTCGAGGTCAGTCTGCGTCATTGCGAACCGTCCTTCCTTTGCTGCCATGTTACCAACTGATGAATTCCTGAACTCGGTAGATCCGAAACTCAACAGTACCGTATAGTTCTCGTCATGTCTGAAAATCTTGCGCCCGCGGCCAGCAGCCGCCGCTGGGTAACTCTCGTCGTCATGGGCCTCGCCCAGCTCATGGTGGTGCTCGACTCCACCGTGGTGAACATCGCCCTCCCCTCCGCGCAGGCCGATCTCGGGTTCTCCGACGGCGACCGCCAGTGGATCATCACCGCCTACTCCCTCGCGTTCGGCAGCCTCCTGCTGCTCGGCGGCCGCCTGTCCGACCTGATCGGCCGCAAGCGCACCTTCATCATCGGCCTCATCGGGTTCGCCGCGGCATCCGCACTGGCGGGTGCAGCCGGCTCCTTCGAGCTGCTCGTCGCGGCTCGCGCGCTGCAGGGCGCTTTCGGCGCAATGCTCGCCCCCACCGCTCTCGCCGTGCTGACCACGACGTTCGTCATCCCGAAGGAGCGCGCCCGCGCGTTCGGCGTCTTCGGTGCGATCGCCGGTGCCGGCGGCGCAGTCGGCCTCCTCCTCGGCGGCCTCCTGACCGAGGCCCTCGACTGGCGCTGGAACCTCTACATCAACGTCGCCATCGCGGCCGTCGCGCTCGTCGGCGCCCTGATCTTCGTGCCGCAGATCGCCCGCAGCGGTCCGCGCCCGAAGCTGGACATCCCCGGGACCCTGCTGGTGTCGGGCGCCCTGTTCAGCCTCGTGTACGGCTTCTCGAACGCCGAGACCGAGGGCTGGGACTCGCCGCTGACGTGGGGCTTCCTCGCCGCTGCGGCCGTACTGCTCGTCGCCTTCGTCGCGTGGCAGCGCCGGGCCGCCCACCCGCTCCTGCCACTGTCGATCATCCTCGACCGCAACCGCGGGGCCGCCTACAGCTCGGTACTGATCGCGGGCGCCGGCATGTTCGGCATCTTCCTGTTCGTCACGTACTACCTGCAGGCGACGCTGCACTACTCGCCGATCCAGACGGGGCTCTCGTTCCTGCCGATGATCGCGATGCTGGTCGTCGCGGCGCAGCTCGGCACCAACTTCCTGGTGCCGCGGCTCGGCCCGAAGGTGCTGGTTCCGGCGGGCATGACGCTGGGTGTGATCGGGATGATCTACCTCACGCACCTCGATGCATCGAGCAGCTACGCCGCAGACATCCTGCCGCCGCTGATGATCCTCGGCTTCGCCATGGGGACGATCATGCCCGCGTCCATGCAGACCGCCACCCTCGGCGTCGACCGCCAGTTCGCGGGCGTCGCCTCGGCCATGGTCAACACCAGCCAGCAGGTCGGCGGCTCGATCGGCACGGCGCTGCTCAACACCCTCGCGGCGACCGCGGCGACCGACTACCTCGCCTCGCACGCCCCGGTCACCGAGCTCATCGGAACGCAGGCCGCGATCGCGAGCTACTCCACCGCCTACTGGTGGGGTGCCGGGTTCTTCGCGGTTGGCGCCGTAATGTCGGCGCTGCTGTTCCGCCGTCGCGGCCAGGGCCTCTCGCTGGCCAACGCGCACCTGGCGGAGCCGGTTGCGGAGCCTGCGCTCGCCTAGAAACTAGGTGAAACTGGCTCTTTATCGCATGGAACCACGGTCTGTCTACCCTTGGGCGTGTCGCCTCGGACCGTGCAAAGCTTCCTGTGTACGAGCGGACGGGTAAGCCTTCTCGTGCCCAGCTGGCCACTATTGATTCGGGTTCGATAGTGGCCAGCTTCTCTTTTCCCGGAATGGCGGCCGAGCCGCGCGGGTTCTCCCCTCTATGGACGATGACGCGCTGAAGACACTGCTCGACTCCTCCCGCACCGTGGCGATCGTGGGGCTCTCCACCGATCCGGAGAAGACCTCGAGCAAGATCGCCGAGATCCTCCTCGGCGCCGGGTACCACGTGATCCCCGTGCACCCGAGCGCGACCGAGATCCTCGGCCGGAAGGCGTACCACTCGCTCGCGGAGATCCCGGTCCCTGTCGACATCGTCGATGTATTCCGTCCGGCGGCGGAGGCAGAGGGCATCGCCGAGCAGGCCGTAGCCATCGGGACGAAGACGCTCTGGCTCCAACTCGGCATCGCCTCGGCGGAGGCTCGCGCGATCGCGGAGGCGGCGGGCATCCAGTACGTCGAAGACACCTGCATCGGCGCCACCACCCTGCGACTCGGCAACCGCGCGGCCGCCTAGCCGCGAACCGTAGGGTTGAGGGGTGCCCCACGACGACCTCCTCGACCTTGCCCGCCGCGTTGCGCTGGAGGCCGGAGCGCTCGCGAAGCGGCGCCGCGATGAGGGCGTCGAGGTCGCGGCATCCAAGTCGTCGCCTGTCGACATCGTTACCGAGGCCGACCGCGAGACCGAGCGATTGATCCGGGATGCCCTCGCCGCCGCCCGCCCGGCCGACGGGTTCTTCGGCGAGGAGAGTGGGGCAGAGGCCGGCACCAGCGGCCTCACCTGGGTCGTCGACCCGATCGACGGCACCGTGAACTTCCTCTACGGCATCCCGCACTACGCGGTGAGCATCGCCGTCGTCGAGGGCGAGCCCGATCCGCTGACGTGGAGGGCGCTCGCCGCCGCTGTCGTGAATCCCGCGAGCGGCGAGCTGTTCACCGCCACCGCCGGCGGGGGAGCGTTCCTGGGTTCGGAGCCCGTCCGGGTCGCCCCCGCGGTCGATCTCTCGCAGGCGCTCGTGTCCACCGGGTTCGCGTACGACTCGGGGGAGCGCGGGCGGCAGGGATCGGTGGTCTCGCAGCTGCTGCCCCTGGTCCGTGACATCCGGCGCATGGGCACCGCCTCTCTCGACCTGTGCTTCGTCGCGTGCGGCCGCACCAACGCGTACTACGAGCGCACCCTCAGCCCGTGGGACCACGCGGCGGGCGCCCTCATCGCCCGCGAGGCCGGCGCCACGGTGAAGGGCCTCGGCGACGCCGCGCCCAGCCGAGACTTCATCCTCGCCGCCCACCCGGAACTCGCCGCGCGCCTCGAACGGGAGCTTGTGCGGCTGGGAGTGTAGGCGCAGGCTGGTGAACCGGGGGACGAGCCGTTACCCTAGTGTTACCCGTTGCATGCGCGTGTATCTATTGCCCGCGTATCGATGCCCGAAGAATCGGATCGCAGGCCAAGCCGCGATTGCTTTTTAGAGGAGAGTTGACTTGTCATTGCGAGCGTTCCGCACCGCGGTGACCCCTCTCCGGATTCCGCTGCATGACTGATTCAGAACAGGCTCCGCTCACCCGCCGCCAGCTGCGGGAGCGCGAGCAGATCACCCAGGCCAGGCCCGCCGAGCTGCCCAAGCGCAGCGTCGTCGCGCCCAAGGGCCGTGGCAGGATGTCGCGCTCCACCCGTCGGGCCGTGGCGAAGTCGCTCCAGCACAAGGGCAAGCGCCGCACGAGCCTCGCGTCGAAGCTCGTCTCCGTGGTGGCGCTGCTCTTCGCGGGAACGCTCGTCGTGGCGGTGTCGATCCCCGCGAACCTCTTCGTGACCGACGCGACGGCCGCGCCCGATGATGCGCCCGTCGCCGATGTCGAGACGCAGAGCCTGAAGGTCTCCGCCGACGCCCAGGACGCGGCCCCCGTGCGCGACAACTTCGAGGCCATCTCGTACGCGCAGGCGCTCGCCCTCAAGTACGCGGGCGTCGACTACGGCTACGAGGTGACCTCGGGCGCCGTGCGCTGGCCGTTCCCGTACCAGGTGCCGATCACCGACGGCTTCGGCGAGCGAGAGGGCGGTTTCCACAAGGGCGTCGACTTCGTCCCGGGCGCGGGCACCCCGATCTACGCGATCGCCGACGGCGTCGCAACCACGGCCACCTTCGACGACTCCGGCTACGGCCAGCACGTCGTACTCCAGCACAACCTCGGCGGGGTCGACGTAGAGAGCCTGTACGGCCACATGATCGAGGGCTCGAGCCCGATCGTCGTCGGGCAGGCCGTCAAGGTCGGCGACTTCCTCGGGCTCGTCGGAGACACCGGAATCGCCTACGGCGCGCACCTGCACTTCGAGATCCACATCGACAAGGTGCCGGTCGATCCCTTCGCCTGGCTCCAGGCCAACGCCGTCAACTAGCTGGGCAGCAGCCAGACGGTCGTGTCGGTCGGCAGTGCGCCGCCCACGATCTCCTCGCTCGACAGCACGATCTCGCCAACGGGGAGCTCGACCGCGACCTTGCCGAGGTTCGTGATGACGGTCACGTCCCCGTTGCGGAACGCGACGACCTTCTTGCCGTAGTCCGTGACCCATTCCACGGAGCCCGTGCCGAGCCCGTGCACTGAGCGCAGGGACAGCGCGGCCTTGTACATCTCGAGGGTGCTGCCGGGCACGCCCTCCTGTGCGTCGCGGGCGTAGGGGGCCCAGTCCTTCGGCTGCGGGAGCCAGCTCTTGCCGGAGTCGTTGAAGCCGTAGGCCGGGCTGTTCGCCTCCCACGGGATCGGCACGCGGCATCCATCACGGCCGTACTTCTCGCCGTTGGTGCGGAACCACGTGGGGTCTTGCCGCGCGGAGTCGGGCAGTTCCATGTCTTCGGGGAGCCCGAGCTCCTCGCCCTGGTAAAGGTACGAGCTGCCGGGCAGGGCGAGCATCAGGGATGTCGCGGCGCGGGCCCGGCGCAGGCCCACGGCCGGGTCGGGCTTGCCGGGAGAGTTCGGGCCGATGCCCGCGCCCTGGGGGCTGTCGGCGGTGAGCGCGAGCCGCGAGGCGTGGCGGACGACGTCGTGGTTGGAGAGCACCCAGGTGCTGGGGGCGCCGACGCCGGCGAAGGCGTCGATGGACTCCTGGATGACGCGGCGCAGGGGCTTCGCCTTCCAGTCGGTGAACATGTAGGCGAAGTTGAACGCCTGGCTCATCTCATCCGGTCGAACCCACAGTGCGACCTTGGTGAGCGGGTCGACCCAGGCCTCGGCGCACAGCACGCGGTCGCCCTCGTACTCGGCGAGCACCTCGTGCCAGCCGCGCCAGATCTCATGCACGCCCGGCTGGCCCCAGTACGGCGGGTCGGGGACGACCTCGGGGTCGGCGATGCCGGGAATGAGGTCGGTCGCGGCCGCCCCGCCCATGCTCGCGCCCTCCTCCGGAGGCGTGTAGTCGGGGAGCCCGGCCTCCTTGATCATGCCGTGGGCCACGTCCACGCGGAATCCGTCGACGCCGCGGTCGAGCCAGAACCGGAGGATGCCGAAGAACTGCTCGCGCACCCACGGGTTCTCCCAGTTGAGGTCGGGCTGCGACTTGTCGAAGATGTGCAGGTACCACTGGCCCTTGCTGCCGTCGGGGTTGATGACGCGCTCCCACATCGGCCCGCCGAACACCGACTCCCAGTTGTTCGGCATGATGTCGCCGTTCGGGCCCTTGCCGTCGCGGAACATGTAGCGGTCGCGCTCGGGCGACCCCTCGGGCGCGGCCAGTGCGGCCTGGAACCAGACGTGCTGGTCGGAGGTGTGGTTCGGCACCATGTCGGCGATGACCTTGAGGCCGAGGCCGTGGGCTGCCTCGAGCAGTTGGTCGAAGTCGTCGAGCGTTCCGAAGAGAGGGTCGACGTCGCAGTAATCGGCGACGTCGTAACCGGCGTCCTTCTGGGGGCTCTTGAAGAAGGGGGAGAGCCAGATGGCGTCGACGCCGAGCTCGGCGAGGGCGGGCAGCCGATGCGTGATGCCCTTGAGGTCGCCGATGCCGTTGCCGTCGGAGTCCGCGAAGGAGCGCGGGTAGATCTGGTAGATGACGGCGCTGCGCCACCACTCGTCGCCGGTGGCGGTGATCATCGCCTTCGGGAGCTCTGCGCGCTCAGGTGCTGCGGGCACGACGGAATCCGGGGCACTCTCGAGGGTCATGCGAACACGATACGGCACTGCAAGCGCTTGCACGAACCGGGTGTGGGAACCGTCACAGGCTCGTCATACTGTGGAAACAGACGAAGGGATGCGACATGACCGGCAAGATCGGAAACATCACGTTCGACTGCGCCAACCCGCGCGAGCTCTCCTACTTCTGGTCTGACGTGCTCGGTTATCCGCGGGCTGACTGGCCGCCGCAGATGAAGGCCGACCTGCTCGCAGGCGGCCTCACCGAGGCCGACCTCGACGACCGCAGCGTCGCCCAGGATCCGGCCGGCGTCGGGCAGCGGCTGTACTTCCAGCGCGTGCCCGAGGGCAAGGTCGTGAAGAACCGCATCCACCTCGACATCAACTCCCTGACCGAGGGCTTCCCCACGCCCGAGCAGGTCGACGCGGAGAAAGACCGCATCGTCGGGCTGGGCGCGACCGTCGTGCTGAAGTACGACAAGCAGTGGGGCCCGGTGCGCGAGTACCACTACGTGATGCAAGATCCGGAGGGCAACGAGTTCTGCATCCATTGACCCTGCCGCGCATCAAAAGTGGTGCCCGGCGGATGCTAGTCTCTTACGGTGCCAAAAGGCGATTGACCCTTTTGTGCGCCCCCTTAGCTCATTGGTAGAGCACTTCCTTGGTAAGGAAGAGGTAGTGGGTCCGATTCCCACAGGGGGCTCGAGCTTTTCGAAGTTCGTGGCTGAGTAGCTCAGTTGGTTAGAGCGCACGACTCATAATCGTGAGGTCGGGAGATCGAGCCTCCCCTCAGCTACCAATCCGCACGCGCGGCGACCCCTAGACTGACCCCACCCCCAACGATGGAGTTGTCATGGCCGCTATTTCCCGTTCCCGCCGCTCGACTTCCGGAATCGCGCTGATCGTCGCCGGCGCGCTCTTCATCCTTCTCGTCCTACTGCCGCTGGCCGGGGTGAGCCTTCCCTGGCTCGCGCTCCTCGCCAGTGCGGCGATGGTCGTCGCGTTCGTCATCCTCGCGCTCGGCGCCGTGAACAACACGGTCGCCAAGATCGCGCTCTTCGCCGCCGCCGTCGGTTGGGCCGTCATCGCGATCGCGGGCCTCGGCCTCGCGCTCCCTGGCGTCATCCTCACGCTGGCCGTGGTGGTCGCGGCGGTGGCCGGGCTCGTCGGCGCGATCGTGCTGTACGTCGGCAAGGAGATCACCAACCGCGCCGCCCTCGCATTCGTCGTGGCGACCGTGATCGGCGTGTTCTACCTGCTCAACACGATCGGGATCTTCGGGGCGGTCAACGTCGCCGTGGTGGTCGCGCTGCTGTTCGGCGCGGCGCTCGTCGTCGCGGGCGTGTTCTTCCGCCGCACCGAGGGCCGCCGCTAGCGCTCGCGGCGCGCTGCGCTCACGCGCGCTGGCGCTCCCGCCGCACGCTGGCCGCGTCGAGTTGCGCCAAAGCGGGCAGGGGTTCGGCCCCAGCGCCCGATTTGGCGCAACTCGCGCTCGCCGAGCCGGCACAGTCACGGTCGCAGAGCGCCCGCGAGCGGAGGAGGTCACGGCGTAGTCACCGCGCCGCGCATCGCTTAGTTTGTGAGTGTGGAGATCGCGCTTATTGCCGGCATCGTGTTCTACACGGTGTTCTTCTTCGTCTACCCCACCTGGCGCAAGTGGGAGCTGGCCCGCGCCCGCGCACGCACTCCCGGTAAGACGATCACGCAGGGCGTGGTCGGAACGTTCGACGAGGTCTTCCACCCGCACGCCTACTACGCGAACCTCGAGTGGCAGGCGCAGCAGGAGCTGCCGGTCCCGGTGCCCGACGCCGACAAACTGCGGCCCGACGTGTACTCGGGCCGCGTGACGATCACGCTGCCGCGCTGAGCGCGGCGAGGGGCCGGACGCCCGGGAGAGCCGCGCAACGGCGCGGGGCGTGGGCGTCGGCGGCGGCATCCCGAGCCCGCTATTGCATGTTTCTTGCAATCGGTTTCTGTCAATGATTCATTGAAGTTTCATGGGTCTTTCACCCGCTCTCATGGTCATCTTGACGGAATCGATTTCTTGCGGTGTACTGGTGCCTACGAGTTCTTCGACGAGGAGGGAGCCAGGGATGCGCACGACCCGGGCACGAGCAACCGCTGCAGCAGCGGCGGTGCTGGTGGTACTCGCGGGTTGCTCAGCTCCCAGTGCCGTCGTGACGAACCCCGCAGACGCTCCCTTCGTGCTCACCGGGGTCTCCGGCGTCGAGCAGCTCGGCCAGGTCACCGGTGCCGACGCCCCCGGCAAGACCGACCAGTACGCGGTGTACGGCACCGACCTCGGCTCGATGTTCCAGTTCGAGGGCAAGACCTACTTCGTCTTCGGCGACACGTTCGGCGAGCGCGATGCCGACCAGATCGGCGGCGGCGGCTCGTTCTGGCGCTCGAACACGATGGGCTACACGACCGACACCGACCCCTCGGACGGCATCACCCTCGACGGCATGATCACGGACGGCCTCGGGCTCGCGGCAGAGCTGCTGCCGTCGAAGAAGGTCGACAACGACGAGATGACCGTCATCCCGACGCACGGCTTCGAGGCCAATGGCTCGATGTACATGCACTGGATGTCGGTTCGCCACTGGGGCGTGCCCGGCGAGTGGGAGGTCAACGACGCGGGCCTCGCGAAGTCGACCGACAAGGGCCAGACCTGGGAGGTGCTCGACCAGCCCCGCTGGAGCGGCGACAGCCAGTTCGTGCAGGTCAGCCCGTTCCACGTCACCGAGGGCGGCGTCGACTGGATCTACTTCTGGGGCATCACCCACGGCCGCTTCTCCGGCGCCTCGCTCGCGAAGGTCGAGGCCGCCAAGGTGAAGACCCGGCAGCGTGGCAGTACTTCACCGGCACCGACGGCGACGACAAGCCGCAGTGGTCGTCGTCTCCGGATGACGCATCCCTCGTTCTCGATGACACCGTCGGCGAACTCTCCGTGGTGTGGAACGACTACCTCGGGCGGTGGATCATGACCTACCTCCGCGAGGGCGACGGAGCGGTCATCCGCGAGGGCATCAACCCCTGGGGCCCGTGGGGCGACCCGATCACGCTGGTCGGGGCGGGAGACGTGCCCGGCCCGTACGCGCCGTTCATGTCGGCCAACTACACCGCCGACGGCGGCAAGACCATCTACTTCGGACTGTCAATCTGGGACCCGTACAACGTGTTCTGGTACAAAGCCGAGTTGTCGAAAGACTGACCCGGCCCACAAACTCGGCTCGAGGACGAGCCGGATCACGAGAGGAAGCACATGCACAAGAGGCGCAACAAGGCAGTGGCATTCGCTGCCGCGGTCGTGAGTACCGCCCTGGTACTGACGGGCTGCTCCGCGGGCGGTGGCACCCCCACCGACGGCGGCACCACCAACGTCACCTTCTGGCAGCAGAAGTTCGAGGACTACCAGGGTGTCTGGTTCAAGAAGTACGTCGACGAGTTCAACAAGTCGCAGGACAAGGTGCACGTCGACTACCAGGTCATCCCCGCTGACACCTGGGCACAGAAGCTCCAGGCCGCGCAGGCCGCCGGCAAGCAGCCCGACATCGCGACCACCAACTACGGCAACATCGCCGCCGGCGTCGTCAACGGCCAGTTCGCCGCTCTCGACGACTACATGCCCGCCGAGTCGTTCTCCGACATCAAGGAGAACGTCGCAAGCTTCGTGACCATCGACGGCAAGCACTACGCCTACCCGATGCTCGTCGAGCCGTCGACGGTGCTGTACTACAACACCGACCTCGTGACCGCGGCCGGCCTCGACCCGAACTCGCCCCCCACCACGTGGGACGAGCTCATCGACTGGTCGACCAAGCTCACCAGCGGCGACGTGAAGGGCATGACCATCGCCTCGACCGCGCCCGACCTGGGCTGGTCGAGCTGGGGCCTGCAGTACAACGCCTGCGGCCACCTCCCGATCAACGACGACTGGTCGAAGGCCGACGCCACCGACCCGTGCTTCGACAAGCTGCTCGACTTCTACAAGGCGCTCTACCAGGGCAACCTCATCCCGCAGCAGCCGAAGGTCGGCTACGCGGACGGCTCGCCCTACGGCAACGGCGAGGTCGCGATGATGGCTGGCGGCTCGTGGGTCATCGGCCAGCTGAAGAACGACTTCCCGGATGTGCTCGCCAAGACGCAGGTCGCCCCGTTCCCCTCGATCGACGGTGACCAGACGAAGCCGACGGCGACGCTCGGCGGCTGGACGCTCACGCTCGACTCCAAGTCGAAGAACCCGCAGGCCGCGGCCGACTTCATCCAGTACCTGCTCGCGGGAGACCCGGCCATCATGGCTGACTTCTTCAAGGCTGCCGGCTACTCGAAGTACACGGTGCGCACCTCGGTCGACGAGGCGCTCGCTGCCGACCCGGACGCCAGTGCGGACCCGTTCATGCAGACCATCTCTGAGAAGGTCGTCGCCTACGGCAAGCAGGAGCCCGGCTACCCCTGGGACATCGCGCTCGCGATGGGCACGGCGATCGAGTCCGCTATGAAGGGCACGGATACGGTTGAGGGCTCGCTGGCGACAGCGGATGCCGCGATCAACGACGTGATCACCAAGCAGGGCCTTGCTGGCACTGCGCCCAAGAAGTAACAGTTGATACCGGCGGTGTCCCGGGCCCAGTGCCCGGGACACCGCCTCAATCGAGGGAACGAAACGTGTCAGCACTCGCGCCAACGGAGACCATCACCGGCCAGATAGCCGGAGTCAGCCCCGGTCTCAAGCGCCGCCGGGCACGCGCCCCTCGCGCGGCCAAGCACCTGCGGTCCAACCGCACGGCCTACCTCATGCTCGCGCCGATGGTGATCCTGCTGGCGATCTTCGTGGTCTGGCCGCTCATCTACGCGATCTACCTCAGCTTCTTCAAGATCAGCTTCTACAAGGGCTCCGAGTTCGTGGGGCTGCAGTACTACATGTTCGTGCTGCAGGACCCGAAGTTCTGGAACTCCCTCCGCGTCGGCATCGAGTTCGCCGCGATGGTGGTCCCGATCGGCATGGTCATCGCGCTGCTGATCGCGAGCTTCATCAAGACCCTCAGCAAGCGCATGGCGAGCTTCATGAAGGTCACGGTCTACGTGCCCGCCGTCGTGTCGACGGTCGTGGCATCCGTGCTCTTCCTCTTCATGTACCAGGACCAGGGCGTCGTCAACTGGTTCCTGTCGCTGCTGAACGCCGGGCCCGTGGCCTGGCTCAACAATCCGGGTACCGCACTGCCCGCGATCGCGGTTCCCGCGATCTGGCTGGGGCTCGGGATAACGACGCTCATCATGCTCGCGGGACTCCTCGACATCCCCGACAGCTACTACGAGTCCGCAGAGCTCGACGGTGCCGGATTCTTCAAGCGCACGTTCTACATCACCATCCCGCTGCTGAAGAACATCCTGCTGTACCTGTTCGTGACGGGCTTCACCGGCGCCATCCAGATGCTCGACCTGCCACTCGTCATGACGAACGGCGGCCCAGTCAATGCGACCACGACCCCCAACCTGTTCATCTTCAACAGCTTCCGCGCGGGCACGCCGTACGCCACGAGCTTCTCGCTCACGACGGCACTGCTGCTCTTCGTGGTGCTCGGCCTGATCTCGGTCCTCGTCTTCCGGCTCATCAACTCAGACAAGGCGGTGGACGGCTGATGTCGACCCTTACCGACACGAACACCCTCTCCGCGGCGGCGACCCCCAGCCCGGCGCGCGGACTCCGCCGCGGCGATCGCAACCGCCTGCTCAAGCTCATCGGCGTGATCCTGATCTCGATCAGCGTGCTGTTCCCGCTCGCGTGGATGGCCATCGCCGGCTTCAAGGGCAAGACCGAGGTGCTGCGCAGCCCGTTCCAGTTCTTCCCCGACATGTGGGACCCGAAGAACTACATCGCGATCATCCAGGACCCGCAGTTCTCCCGGGCCATGCTCGTGACGTTCGGCGGCGCGCTGATCTTCACGGCGCTGAGCCTCGCGATCAACTCGATGGCGGCCTACGCCCTCGCGCGCCTCGATTTCGCCTTCAAGCGCTTCTGGTGGGTGTTCTGCATCATGCCGATGTTCGTGCCCGGCATGGCGATCCTGCTGACGTCGTTCGTCGTCGTGGCCCAGCTCGGGATGCTCGACACCCTCGCGGTCCTGATCATCCCGGGCGTGGCATCCGCTGTGCAGATGTTCTTCCTGCGGCAGTTCTACCTGAACATGCCGGTCGCGGTCGAGGAGGCAGCCCTCATCGACGGCGCGAGCCGCTGGCAGATCTTCACGAAGATCTTCATCCCGCAGTCGGCGGCCGTGTTCGTCGTGGTCGGCATCGGCTCGTACATGGCGTACTGGAACGCGTACGTGTGGCCGATCCTCACGATCACCAGCCCCGATCTGATGCAGATCCAGCAGTTCTTGGGCAACTTCCGCTCCGACCGCGGCAACGAGTGGGGCCTGCTGATGGCCGGCTCCACCATTGCCGCGCTTCCGACGATCATCCTGGTGCTGTTCTTCCAGCGCTACATCGTCAACGGCGTGCGCATCTCCGGCATCAAGTAGCGCGTGCATCCCCTTCCCGAACCGCTTCCTGCGAGCGCGCCCCCGCGCAGGCCGACGGCCTACCTGGGATGGCTCGCGCGGCACCAGTGGGTGTCGATAGTCATCGGGACCCTGCTCGACACGGTGTGGCTGTGCACGCTCGCGTTCACACCGTGGGCGATCGGCCGCACCATCGACGAAGGGGTCGCGAGCGGCGACCTGCTGCGGCTGCTGGCGTGGGTGGCCGTCGTGCTCGCGTTCGAGACCGTGCACTCGGTGGTGGAGGGGCTGCGCGACCGCGGCGGCATCGTGAACTGGACGAGGGCGGCCTACCGCTCGATCGGGCTCATCTCGCGGCACGCGTCGCGGGCGGGGTACGCGATCGGCAAGCGCGTCTCCACCGGCGAGATCGGCGCGACGGTGACGGGCGACGCGATGTCGATCGCGCTGCTCGGCTTCCTTCTGGGGGCGTTCATCGCCGCTCTGCTCTCCTACGGCATCGTGGGCGTGATCCTGCTCGCGGCCTCGGTGCCGCTCGGCCTCCTCGTGCTGATCGGGGTGCCGGTCTCGTCGGCACTGTTCTTCGTGGTGGTGCGACCGCTGCGCACCCGGCAGGCCGAGCAGCGCGCGGCGGCGGGACGGATGACGTCCCTCGCAGCCGACACGGTGGCCGGCCTCAGGGTGCTGCGCGGCGCGGGCGGCGAGCGCATGTTCGTCGAGCGGTACCAGGCGGCCTCCGAGGAGACGAAGGCCACGGGCATCCGGCTAGCGACACCCCTCGGGGTGATCGACGCCATCCGGGTGCTGATCCCCGGCGGCTTCATCGTCGCCCTCACCTGGGCGGGCGCGCTGCTCGTGCTCGACGGGCACCTGACGCCCGGGGAGCTCGTGTCGTTCTACGGCTACGCGGGGTTCCTCGTGATGCCGATCATGCTGGCGGCGGAGGCCGTCTCCACGTTCACCCGCGGGCAGGTCGGTGCCGGCCGCATCCTCGGGCTGCTCGCGGTCGAGCCCCTCACTGGAACCGCCGGCAGCGCCGACGACCACGGCGGTGCTCTGAGCGACGAGGCGAGCGGGCTGAACCTCGAGAGCGGCCGGATGATCGCGGTGGTGGGGGATGACGCGGCGCAGGTCACCGCGCTGTTCGACCGGCTCGCCCGGCTCGACGACTCCGCGCCGAGCGCCGCGGGGGTGCGGCTCGGAACCGCCGCCGTCGACGGGATCGCGCTCGCCGAGGTGCGTCGGCGAGTGGTGCGCGTCGACGCCGACCCATTCCTGTTCCGCGGCACCCTGCGCTCGGCGATCGACTCGCACGGCGCAGCGCCCGAGTACCAGGTCGCGACCTCGATCCACGCGGCGGCGGCCGGCGACATCGTCGACGCCCTGCCGCAGGGGCTCGACACCCAGATCGGCGAGCGCGGCCGGATGATCTCGGGCGGTCAGCGCCAGCGCGTCGGCCTCGCCCGTGCCCTCGCCCTCGACCCTGAGTGGCTCCTGCTCGAGTCGCCGACCTCCGCCGTCGACAGCCACACCGAGGCGATCATCGCGGGCCGGTTGCGCCGGGCCCGCGAGGGCCGCTCGACCCTCGTCGCGACCACGAGCCCGATGCTGCTCGCGGAGGCCGACGAGGTCGTGCTGCTCGCCGACGGGAAGGTCGTGGCGCGGGGGTCGCACTGCGACCTGCTCGACACCGAGCCCGCCTACCTCGCCATCGTGCGCCGGGCGGAGGGCGAGTCGTGAGCCAGCTTCCCGTCGCCTCGGGCGCCCGCGTCCGTACCGTGGTCGGCGCGCTGCTCCGGCGGCACCGCGCGGCCTACCTCGGCGTGACCGTGCTCGCCGCCCTCGCGGCGGTCGCGGGGCTGGTCGGCCCGTTCGTCGTCGGCCACCTCGTGCAGGGCTTCACGACCGGCACGGATGCGGCGACCATCGGCGCCCTCTGCCTCACGATGCTCCTCGCCGTGGTGCTGCAGACGGTTTTCACCGGCTTCGGGACCCGCCTAGCCATGGTCCTGGGCGAGAAGGTCTTCGCGACCCTGCGCGACGACTTCATGCGGGACGTGACCGCGGTCCCCATCTCGGTGGTCGAGAAGGCCGGGACGGGCGACCTGCTCACCCGCACGACGTCGGACATCGACGCGGTAGCCACGACGGTGCGGTTCGCCATTCCGCAGCTGGCGGTATCCGTCGTCGCCGTGACACTGACCTTCGCCGCCGCGTTCGTGGCCTCACCGCTTGTCGCGCTGGCCCTCCTGGCGGGCATCCCGGTGCTCGTCGTCGTCTCCCGCTGGTACCTTCGGCGCGCGCCCCAGGCCTACCTCGATCTGAATGCCGGATACTCCGACCTGTTCGGCACCGTCTCCGAGACGATGGACGGCGCGCGCACCGTCGACACCCTCGCCCTCGGGGCTGAGCGGATCGCGGCGACCGACGCCTCCCTCGCCGAGCTGTGGGCGCGCCGGCTGCGGATCGTGCGGCTCAAACTCGTGCTGCTGCCGGTGAGCGCGCTCGCCTACACGGTGCCGATCCCGCTCGCGCTGCTGTGGGGCGGGGTGCTCGTGTCGCAGGGGCTCGCGACCGTGGGCGCGGTCACGACCGTCACCCTGTACGCCGTGCAGCTGACGGCCCCGATCGTCGCCGTCGTGCAGTGGCTCGACAAGCTGCAGCTGGGCCTCGCGTCCCTCGCTCGCATCCTGGGTGTCGGCGGCATCGAGCCCGACCGCGTCGAAGGGGATGCCCGCCCGACCGGCCCCGTGGTGAAGCTCTCGGGCGTGGGCTACCACTATCCCGACGGCCCCGAAGTGCTGCACGGCCTCGACCTCGAGCTCGCGCCGGGGGAGCGGTTCGCGATCGTCGGCCCCTCCGGTGCCGGCAAGTCGACGATCGGCCGCATCATCGCGGGCATCGACGCTCCGACGAGCGGTACTGCGACCGTGGGCGGCGTGCCCCTGACGGAGCTGCCGCTCGCCGTGCTGCGCCGGGAGGTCGCGCTCGTGACTCAGGAGCACCACGTGTTCGTGGGCACCATCGAGGACAACGTGCGCATGGGCAGCACCTACGCCTCCCACGCGGACGTGCTGCGCGCGCTCGAGGTGGCCGGCGCGAGCGCCTGGGTGCAGGGGCTGCCCGACGGCGTGCTCACCGTGGTGGGCTCGGGCGGGCATCCTGTCGGGGCAGCAGAGGCCCAGCAGCTCGCACTCGCCCGCCTCGTGCTCATCGACCCGCACACGCTCGTGCTCGACGAGGCGACCTCGGTGATGGATGCCCGTGCCGCCCGGTCCGTCGAGCGCGCGCTCGGCGCGGTGCTCGCCGGCCGCACCGTGGTCTCGATCGCCCACCGCCTGCACACGGCCCATGATGCCGACCGGATTGCCGTGGTCGAGCGCGGCCGCATCGTGGAGCTCGGCTCGCACGACGAGCTGCTCGAGCGGGGCGGTGCGTACGCAGCCCTGTGGGAGCGCTGGAGCACGGACGCGTAGAGGGCGGACTCGCCCGCGGCGCCGGCCCTGCGCCAAACCGCCGCGCCGCCGTGGAGTGCGCGCCGCGCGCGGCTCCGGCGGGCCGGTGAAACGGTCCAAAGGGGGATTCTTGCGGAATGCGGAGGATGTTCCGTAGAAGATCCCCGCTCGGCGGCCTTGAGGGACGGGCGGGTTGAGTAGCGCGCTCTGGCGCGCGTATCGAAACCGGTGGTTCGAGGTTTCGATACGGCCGCGGGCGGCCTACTCAACCCGCCCTAGCGGTTACTGGGCGACGAGTGAGAAGTCGTCCAGCTGGATCCAGATGTCGCCGTGGTCGGTCCAGACCCCCGCGAAGACCTGCACCGCCGTGTTCGCGCCGGAGTTGAAGTTCACCGTGAACTTCTGCCAGCCGGTCGTCTTCGGGAAGTTGGCCTCGCCAAGCACGACGTTGCTCGTCGTGCGAGCGCCGAGGTAGGCGTTGTCGCTGTTGCTCGACGTGCGCACCCAGCCGGTCACCTGGTAGTTGGTGTTCGCCGTGACCGCCACCGTCTGCCAGACGTTGCGCCAGCCCGCGTTGTAGCGCGTGTAGGCGTTGTGGTCACCGGAGTACCCGCCCGCCGGCACGTTGTCGATACCGCAGTTCGGCGTGCATCCCCAGGTCCCGCTCGCGCCGGTGCCCATCGTGGTGGCCCGCTCGAAGCTCGGGTCGTTCAGCAGGTTCGGCTTGGTGATGATGCCGCTCGAGTTGATCGACACCTTCATGAGGTAGACGTTGTACGGGTTCCACTGCGACATCGTGAAGTAGATCGTGCCGCCCGAGTTCCACGGGTGCATGAAGCCTCCGTAGAGTCCCGGGTAGTCGGCCGAGCTCACGACGACCTGCGCGGCGCTCCACGGGCCCTGCGGGCTGGTCGCGGTGCGCATGATGATGTCCTCAGCGGAGAGGTACATCATGAGGTACTTGCCGCTCGCCGCGTTGTACTGCACCGACAGCTCCGAGACGGGCGCCGCCGCGACGACCGCCGCCGAGGACTCGGTGGCGACCCAGGTCGTGCCGTTCCAGTACTGGTACGCGCTCTTGGTGAGCAGCTGCGCCTCGGGCACGCGCGCGACGTGCGCCGCGCCGGTGCGGCCGTTCGGCGTGCCGTACACATAGATGTAGCCGCCGTTGCGCACGAACGCCTGCATCTGGAACTGGTTGGTGCCGCCGGTGTTCTCCCACGTCGGGGTACCCGTCGTCGTCCAGTTCTCGCCGTTGTCGTCGGAGTAGGCGATGCCGGAGCGGTTGGTGGTCCACTCGCCTGGGATGCCCCAGTGCTTCACCGACATGTAGCCCATGTACTGCCGGGTGCCGACGGAGATGCCCGCGGTCGGGATGACCGTGATCTCGACGTTGTCGATCTTCTGGCTCGGGATCAGCTGCTTCGCGTTGCCGGGGCCGGCGAGCGGCGCGCTCTGGAAGGTCATGCCGTCAGACAGGGTCGTGTCGTTGCTGCGGAGCAGGATGTTGCTGCGCCAGTTCGACCCGCCCGAGCCGCCGGGGCCGGTCCAGGTGCTGCCGAAGGTGTCGCCGATCGCGGTGAGGACCTGGCCTGAGCCGTTGTCCCACATGATCCCGAGGTCGGTGGCCTTGACATCCCACA
>Ga0247742_10001252_pt1 | contig 18144 bp, 15 predicted proteins | sample UWRJL208509C2_FD_180944 | JGI IMG/M metagenome (GOLD analysis project Ga0247742, IMG submission 180944) | Plant litter microbial communities from Arlington Agricultural Research Station in Wisconsin, United States - UWRJ-L208-509C-2 | ecosystem: Environmental > Terrestrial > Plant litter >... | reverse complement strand
CGAGCAACAGGCTCACTAGAACCCAAGCATCCAGTCCGCTGAATAAATCGATCATGAAGGTTTTCTGACCCGGTCGTAAGGGGGCGCGATTATGCCAGAAAACATCGGTAATCAATGCACTAGCTGCTCATCGGTAACATTCTTCAACGAAAAAAAATGGGGGGGAGGCGTGCATCCCGGTGTTTTCGGGGCTTTGGCAAGTGATTGATTTATATGGAGGATCCATCAAATTCGCGGGATAAAGCGCCGGAAGGGAATAACTGAAACAATCGTATGAAATTTCGCTAAGGCCACATAACGGGCTTCCCTCCACCAGCGTGGTACTGGCAGAGAGATGGCACCTTTGGAAGCTCAACCCGAAACGCTTATGGCTCTTCGGCTTTGAGGTCCTGTTCAATCTTTTGGATTTCCTGGGCAAAGGCCTGGTCGAGCAGGCTGGCTCGTTTGCGCCATGGCTTGCGTTCAGGTTCTGGCTGGGCGGCGTAGGTGGTGACTTCCCCGCCGTAAACATCCTTGTAACGTTGTTCCTGGCGCTCAAGTTCCGCGCGCAGTTCGTCTTTCGTCACATTGTTACCTAATTGAGTTGAGTTTGATTCCGGCGAAACGCGATGCCGGGAAGTCGCCCCCGGTATACCGTCAATCTGAAGATCAGCGTGGAAAGGTATACAGGAAAAACCACTTCTTTATTGCACGCGGCCACGATACCGGAGAAGAGCAGTTGTCGTAGCAACAGTTTTCTTGTCACAGCCACAAGCAGTTGGCAGGCATTCGAAATGTGTGTCAGGTACTTGCGGCGGAGCCTGCACGCAGCCGGTGCACGACTGGGTGAAATCTATCCTCGGGGTCAGGCGAGGCTGGCTCCTGCACAGGATGCATTATAGCCACGCGCTTGAATAACACTATCGCCAACAAGTTAAAAATCGTCAACTTTGTGTGAGGGTTTTGTTACGCAGGTGTGTGGGGTATTTGCTGAACTATTGGCGCCATAAATCGTGCAATGTTCTACAGGCGTTAATCAACCTTAACTTCTCTCGTACATCAGTCGATTCTGAAAGGCACTCAAATGGATGTAGAGGGGTTCCGGCACCGGTCGGCGGTGACAAATTGCGATAATCGAATGACCGTCCGATAATCGCCCAATGTTGGTTGCCCTGCCTTGTGCAGCCATTGCACGGCGGCTTGTAATAGCGGTCACCCTCCCGCAGCGGTTAAAAATAAGAGAAAGGACCCCAAATGAACGATCAATTGCGCAACTCCTTCGCATCAGTGGCGCCGCCGATCGTTGCGTCACCGGCCAAGCGCATCCAGGCGTTTACCGGTGATCCGGATTTCATGACCTCCCTGGCACGCGGCCTGGCCGTGGTGCAGGCATTCCAGGAGCGCAAGCGCCACCTGACCATCGCCCAGATTAGCCACCGCACGGAAATCCCCCGCGCTGCCGTACGCCGTTGCCTGCATACCCTGATCAAACTCGGCTACGCCACCACCGACGGGCGTACCTATTCGCTGTTGCCCAAGGTGCTGACCCTCGGCCACGCTTACCTGTCGTCCACGCCCCTGGCCGTTTCGGCGCAGCCTTACCTGGACCGCATGAGCGAGCAGCTCCACGAGGCGTGCAACATGGCAACCCTGGAAGGTGATGACATCCTCTACATTGCCCGCTCCGCCACCACCCAACGCCTGATTTCCGTCGACCTTTCCGTGGGCGGCCGTCTCCCGGCCTACTGCACCTCCATGGGCCGTATCCTGCTGGCGGCGCTGGATGACGCCTCGCTGCAGGACTACCTCGACCACGCCGACCTGCAAACCAAGACCAGCCGCACCCTCACCACCCCGCAAGCCTTGCTCGAATGCCTGCAGGAAGTGCGGCAGCAGGGCTGGTGCATTGTCGACCAGGAACTGGAGCAAGGGCTGCGTTCCATCGCCGTGCCGGTGTACGACGCTTCGGGCCAGGTCCTGGCGGCACTGAACGTCAGCACCCATGCCGGGCGGGTCAGCCGCAGCGAGCTGGAGCAGCGTTTCCTGCCGAGCATGCTCAGTGCCAGCCAGGAGCTGAGCGCGCAGCTGTTTGCGTAAGCTGTTCGGTGACCGCACAGATCCCGGCTGGATGAATTGACGGTGTTTCCCAAGGCTTATTAATGTGCGGCAGCGCTTCAAGGCGCCGCCCCAATAATAATGACGACTCAAGGTCGTTCGCCCGCCCATCGGTGTGGAAATAAAAATAATGAATCAGCCTTCACCTGCTGTCGGTACTTGTTTGGACGTTCAGTCCTTCATCAACGCCCAGCCGCTGTCGCGGTATCAGTGGCGAGTGGTGATCCTGTGTTTTCTCATCGTCTTCCTCGACGGCCTCGACACGGCCGCCATGGGCTTCATCGCACCGGCGCTGTCCCAGGACTGGGGCATCGACCGCGCCAGCCTCGGCCCGGTAATGAGTGCCGCGTTGATCGGCATGGTCTTCGGCGCCCTGGGCTCCGGCCCACTCGCCGACCGCTTCGGGCGCAAGGTGGTGCTGGTGGGGGCGGTGCTGGTGTTTGGGGCCTTCAGCCTGGCCTCGGCCTACAGCAGCAACGTCGATCAACTGCTGATCCTGCGCTTCCTCACCGGTCTCGGCCTGGGCGCCGGCATGCCGAACGCCACGACACTGCTCTCCGAATACACCCCGGAACGCCATAAGTCGCTGCTGGTGACCAGCATGTTCTGCGGCTTCAACCTGGGCATGGCCGGTGGCGGGTTTATCTCGGCCAAGCTGATCCCGGCGTATGGCTGGCACAGCCTGCTGATGATCGGCGGCCTGTTGCCGCTGATCCTCGCGGTGGTGCTGCTGTTCTGGCTGCCGGAGTCGGCGCGTTACCTGGTGGTGCGCAATCGCGGCACCGACAAGGTGCGCAAGACCCTGGCGCCTATCGAGCCGGGCATCGTCGCCCAGGCCTCGAGCTTCAGCGTGCCCGAACAGAAAACCGTCAAGGCGCGCAACGTGTTCGCGGTGATCTTCTCCGGCACCTACAGCGCCGGCACCTTGCTGTTGTGGCTGACGTATTTCATGGGCCTGGTGATTGTTTACCTGCTGACCAGTTGGCTGCCGACCCTGATGCGCGACAGCGGCGCCAGCATGGAACAGGCCGCGTTTATCGGTGCGTTGTTCCAGTTTGGCGGCGTATTGAGTGCGGTCGGCGTGGGCTGGGCGATGGACCGGTTCAATCCGCACAAGGTCATCGGCACTTTCTACCTGCTGGCCGGGGTGTTTGCCTACGCGGTGGGGCAGAGCCTGGGCAATATCACGCTGCTGGCGACTCTGGTGTTGATTGCCGGCATGTGTGTCAACGGTGCGCAGTCGGCGATGCCGTCGCTGGCCGCACGTTTCTACCCGACCCAGGGCCGCGCCACGGGCGTGTCGTGGATGCTCGGCATCGGCCGCTTCGGCGCGATCCTCGGGGCGTGGATGGGCGCGACCTTGCTGGGCCTGGGCTGGAACTTCGAACAGGTGCTGACCGCCCTGGTGATCCCGGCGGCATTGGCCACCACCGCGGTGGTGATCAAGGGCATGGTCAGCCATGCCGACGCTACCTGAAACGGACCGATAGCAAGACAACAATCCGTTCGATAATCGAACACTCAGTCGATTATCGGATTGTTTGGCCCCGACCCCCGGCTTAATCTTCAAGCACTTCGGCGCTGCCTCCAGCGCCTTTTTCGATCGATACCGGGAGCCCACCCCATGGCTGAAATCCTTTCGCTGGCTGATGCGGTAAAGCAGTTCGTGAATGACGGCGACACCGTTGCACTCGAAGGCTTTACTCACCTGATTCCTACGGCGGCAGGTCATGAAATCATTCGTCAGGGCAAGAAAGACCTGACGCTGGTGCGCATGACGCCTGACCTGATCTACGACCAGTTGATCGGTGCCGGCTGTGCACGCAAGCTGATTTTCTCCTGGGGCGGCAACCCGGGCGTGGGTTCCCTGCATCGCCTGCGGGACGCCGTTGAAAAGCAATGGCCGCAACCGCTGGAGATCGAAGAGCACAGCCACGCCGACCTGGCCAATGCCTACGTCGCCGGTGCCTCCGGCCTGCCATTCGCGGTGTTGCGCGCCTACGCCGGTTCCGACCTGCCCAAGGTCAACCCGCTGATCAAGACCGTGACCTGCCCCTTCACCGGTGAAGTGCTGGCGGCCGTGCCGTCGGTGCGCCCGGACATCACCGTGATCCACGCGCAAAAGGCTGACCGCAAGGGCAACGTGCTGCTGTGGGGCATCCTCGGGGTGCAGAAGGAAGCGGCCCTGGCGGCCAAGCGCTGCATCGTTACCGTTGAAGAAATCGTCGACGACCTCAACGCGCCGATGAACGCCTGCGTGCTGCCGACCTGGGCCCTGACTGCCGTGTGCCATGTGCCGGGTGGCGCGCATCCGTCCTACGCCCACGGTTACACCGAGCGTGACAACCGTTTCTACCAGGCCTGGGACCCCATCGCCCGGGACCGTGAGACGTTTACTGCGTGGATCAACGAATACATCCACGGCACCGCCAATTTCAGTGAATTCCAGGCCAAGCTGGCCACCGCGCAGGAGGCCAAATAATGGCTTACTCGACCAACGAAATGATGACCGTCGCCGCCGCGCGCCGCCTGAAGAACGGTTCGGTGTGCTTCGTCGGCATCGGCCTTCCCTCCAAGGCTGCCAACCTGGCGCGCCTGACGTCGTCGCCGGATGTGGTGCTGATTTACGAGTCCGGCCCGATTGGCGCCAAGCCTTCGGTGCTGCCGCTGTCCATCGGTGACGGCGAGCTGGCTGAAACCGCTGACACCGTGGTGCCGACCGGTGAGATTTTTCGCTACTGGCTGCAGGGCGGGCGCATTGACGTCGGCTTCCTCGGCGCGGCCCAGGTCGACCGTTTCGGCAATATCAACACCACCGTGGTCGGTGACTACCACCAGCCCAAAGTGCGCCTGCCAGGTGCCGGTGGCGCACCGGAGATCGCCGGCTCCGCGAAGAGCGTGCTGATCATCCTCAAGCAGTCGGCCCGCTCGTTTGTCGACAAGCTGGACTTCATCACTTCGGTCGGCCACGGCGAAGGCGGTGACTCGCGCAAACGCCTGGGTCTGCCAGGCGCCGGTCCTGTAGGGATTATTACCGACCTGTGCATCATGGAGCCGGAGGAGGGCAGCCACGAATTTGTCGTCACCGCCCTGCACCCCGGCGTGACCCGTGAGCAAGTAGTGGCCGCCACCGGTTGGGCGATTCGTTTTGCCGACCAGGTGACCACCAGCGCCGAACCCACCGAGATTGAACTGACTGCCCTGCGCGACCTTGAGGCACGCACAGCTGCCGCCCACGGCCAAGCCCCCGGAGAAGCCTGATGCGCGACGTATTTATCTGTGACGCCATTCGTACCCCCATCGGCCGTTTTGGCGGTGGCTTGTCCACCGTGCGCGCCGATGACCTGGCGGCACTGCCGATCAAGGCGCTGATGGAGCGCAACCCGTCGGTGGAGTGGAGCGCGGTGGACGAAGTGTTCCTCGGCTGCGCCAACCAGGCCGGCGAAGACAACCGCAACGTGGCGCGCATGGCGGCATTGTTGGCGGGCCTTCCGGAGAGCATTCCCGGCGTTACCCTGAACCGCCTGTGCGCTTCGGGCATGGACGCGATCGGCACGGCCTTCCGCGCCATCGCCAGCGGCGAGATGGAACTGGCGATTGCCGGTGGCGTCGAGTCGATGTCCCGCGCGCCGTTCGTGATGGGCAAGGCCGATGCGGCGTTCTCGCGCAACATGAAGCTGGAAGACACCACCATCGGCTGGCGCTTTATCAATCCGTTGATGAAGGCCCAGTACGGCGTCGACCCGATGCCGCAAACCGCTGACAACGTGGCCGACGACTATATAGTCTCCCGCGCCGACCAGGACGCCTTCGCCCTGCGCAGCCAGCAACGTACGGCCGCTGCACAGGCCGCCGGTTTCTTCGCCGAAGAAATCGTACCGGTGCGTGTCGCCCACAAAAAAGGCGAAACCGTGGTCGAGCACGACGAGCATCCGCGGGCCGATACCACCCTGGAAGCCCTGACCAAACTCAAGCCGGTCAATGGTCCGGACATGACCGTCACCGCAGGCAACGCCTCTGGTGTGAACGATGGTGCCGCCGCGCTGATTCTGGCCTCTGCTGAAGCCGTCAAAAAACACGGCCTGACCGCCCGCGCCCGGGTGCTGGGCATGGCCAGCGCCGGTGTGGCGCCGCGTGTGATGGGCATCGGCCCGGTGCCGGCGGTGCGCAAACTGGTGGAGCGCCTGGGCCTGGCGGTAACTGATTTCGATGTGATCGAACTCAACGAAGCCTTCGCCAGCCAGGGCCTGGCCGTGCTGCGCGAGCTGGGGATTGCCGACGACGCACCGCAGGTCAACCCGAACGGCGGCGCGATTGCCCTTGGCCATCCGCTGGGCATGAGCGGTGCGCGCCTGGTACTGACCGCGCTGCATCAGCTGGAAAAAACCGGTGGCAGCAAAGGCCTGGCGACCATGTGCGTCGGTGTGGGCCAAGGCCTGGCCCTGGCGATCGAACGCGTTTGAGACCCACAAGAATAAAGAGGATTGCTCCATGAGTGACAAGCCCGGATACCGGCGCCCGCAAGCGGGTACTCAGCCTGATTACCTGCACCCGGCCTACCAGTCGACGAACCTGCGTTCGCCGTCCAAGCCGTTGGTGTTCCTGCCCCATTCCCTGTCGGAAATCACTGGCCCGACCATCGGCGCCGAGCGCGTCAACGAGAAGGACAACGACCTGACCGCCCAGCACGAAGGCGAGCCCCAGGGCGAACGCATCATCATTCACGGGCGCGTGCTGGATGAAAACGGCCTGCCCGTTCCCGGCATCCTCGTGGAAATCTGGCAGGCCAACGCTGCCGGCCGCTACAACCACAAGCGCGACCAGCACGACGCACCGCTGGACCCGAACTTCACCGGCACCGGGCGTACCGTCACCAACGCCGACGGCTGGTACCAGTTCCAGACCATCAAGCCCGGCGCATACCCGTGGGGCAACCACCACAACGCGTGGCGCCCGGCGCACATCCACTTCTCGCTGTTCGGCCCGAGTGTGCTGACGCGGTTGGTGACGCAGATGTATTTCCCCGGTGACCCGCTGCTGGCCTATGACCCGATCTACAACTGCGTCCCGGACACGTCCGCCAAGGAACGCCTGATCGCCTCGTTCGATCTGGAAAAAACCATTCCGCACTATGCCCTCGGCTACCGCTGGGACATCGTCCTGCGCGGCCGCGACGCCACGCCGATGGAGAAATGAGATGAGCCTCAACGCGACTACTTCCCACACCGTCGGGCCGTATTACCACATTGGCCTGACCTGGCTGAACCGCGAAGACCTGACCGTTGCGGCCACCCTCGGCGAGCGCGTGGCGATCACCGGGCAGGTGGTGGATGGCAATGGCGATGTGGTCAACGACGCCATGCTGGAAGTCTGGCAGGCCAATGCGGCCGGCAAGTACGACCATCCCGAGGATGAGCAGGACAAACCGGTGGACCCGAACTTCGAAGGCTTCGGCCGGGTGCCGGTGGACGCTGAAGGGCGTTTTCGCTTTACCACCATCAAGCCGGGCAGTGTGCCGGGGTTGAAGGGCACGACCCAGGCGCCGCACCTGGTGGTGCTGGTGTTTGCCCGTGGGCTGGTGAAGCACCTGCTGACGCGGATTTACTTTGACGGTGAAGCGGCGAATGGGGATGACGCGCTGCTGGCGTGTGTGCCGCAGGAGCGCCGCCGCACGTTGATCGCCAAGGCGGATGCGGCGGGTGTGTATCAGTGGAATGTGATTTTGCAGGGCACAGACGAAGAGACGGTGTTCTTCGATTATTGAGTGGGTTGCGGATCTATCGCAGGCAAGCCAGCTCCCACAGGGGAATGCATTCCAAATGTGGGAGCCGGGCTTGCCCGCGATGAGGCCGGCCCAGGCAACAAATATCCAAAAGTCTGCTTGCGGAACATGGTTGTTGCAAAGTATGTCTAGGCTATAACCGTTCCCACTGAGTGAAAAAACATGACAACAAAAACCAGCCACTACACCGGAGAAGAACGCAGCAAAAGGATTTTTGCGATTGTCGGTGCCTCTTCCGGCAACCTCGTCGAATGGTTCGACTTCTACGTCTATGCCTTCTGCGCCATCTATTTCGCCCCGGCGTTTTTCCCGTCGGACGACCCCACCGTGCAACTGCTGAACACCGCCGGCGTGTTCGCCGCCGGCTTCCTGATGCGCCCCATCGGCGGCTGGCTGTTCGGCCGGGTGGCGGATAAACACGGTCGCAAGAATTCCATGATGATCTCGGTCCTGATGATGTGCGCCGGCTCCCTGGTCATCGCCTTTTTGCCCACCTACAAAGACATCGGCGCCTGGGCCCCGGCCTTGCTGCTGGTGGCCCGGTTGTTCCAGGGCCTGTCGGTAGGTGGCGAATACGGCACCACCGCTACCTACATGAGTGAAGTCGCCCTCAAGGGTCAGCGCGGGTTCTTCGCCTCGTTCCAGTACGTGACCCTGATCGGCGGGCAACTGCTGGCGGTGTTGGTGGTGGTGATCCTGCAACAGATTCTCACCGAAGAAGAACTGCGGGCCTGGGGCTGGCGCATTCCGTTTGTGATCGGTGCCATTGCGGCGGTGATCTCGCTGTTGCTGCGTCGCACCCTGGAAGAAACCACCAGCAAGGAAATGCGTGAAGACAAGGACGCCGGCAGCATTGCCGCGCTGTTCCGCGATCACAAGGCGGCGTTTATCACCGTGCTCGGCTACACCGCCGGCGGCTCGCTGATTTTCTACACGTTCACCACCTACATGCAGAAATACCTGGTGAACACCGCCGGGATGCACGCCAAGACCGCCAGCTACATCATGACCGGCGCGCTGTTCTTCTACATGTGCATGCAGCCGGTGTTCGGCATGCTGGCGGACAAGATTGGCCGCCGTAACTCGATGCTGTGGTTCGGTGCCCTGGGCACGCTGTGCACCGTGCCGATCCTGTTGACCCTCAAAACCGTCAGCAGCCCGTTCCTGGCTTTTGTGCTGATCACCCTGGCCCTGGCCATCGTGAGCTTCTACACCTCCATCAGCGGCCTGGTGAAAGCCGAAATGTTCCCGCCACAAGTACGTGCACTGGGCGTGGGCCTGGCGTATGCGGTGGCGAACGCGATCTTCGGCGGTTCGGCGGAATACGTGGCCTTGGGTCTCAAGTCCATGGGCATGGAGAACACCTTCTACTGGTACGTCACGGCGATGATGGCGGTGGCGTTCCTGTTCAGCTTGCGCCTGCCCAAAGAGGCGGCGTATTTGCACCACGATCTGTAACCGGCTGGCGCATGCCCGTTGCCGGGTATGCGCCACCTAGGGATGTGTTATGACGATGCGCACGAGCAACCAACTGTTCGACGCCTACTTCACCGCCAACGGCATGGCCGAAGTGTTCTGCGACCAGGGGCGTTTGCAGGGCATGCTGGATTTCGAAGCGGCGCTGGCCCGGGCCGAGGCTCAGGTCGGGTTGATCCCGCAAGCGGCCGTCGCGCCCATTGCCCAGGCCTGCCTGGCTTCTCTCTACGACGTAGATGCCCTCGGCGACGCCATCGCCACCGCAGGCAACTCTGCGATTCCGTTGGTCAAGGCCCTCGGCAAGTTGATCGCCAGCGAAGATGCCGGCGCCGAACGTTATGTGCATCTGGGCGCTACCAGCCAGGATGTGATGGACACCGGCCTGGTGCTGCAACTGCGCAGTGCGGTCGAGCTGATCGAACATGATCTGGCGCGGTTGGGGGACATTCTTGCCGCCCAGGCCCAGCGTTACGGGACAACTCCTTTGGCGGGCCGGACCTGGCTGCAGCATGCAACGCCGGTCACGCTGGGCATGAAGATCGCCGGTTGGCTCGGCGCAGTCACCCGCAACCGGCAGCGCCTCAGTGAGCTGAAGCCGCGTTTGCTGGTGCTGCAATTTGGCGGTGCTTCCGGAACCCTGGCGGCCCTCGGCGAACAGGCGATGCCGGTGGCGCAAGCACTGGCCGCCGAGTTGCAGCTGGGCCTGCCGGAGCAACCCTGGCACACCCAGCGCGACCGCCTGGTGGAGTTTGCCTCGGTGCTCGGTTTGATCGCCGGCAGCCTCGGCAAGCTGGGTCGCGACATCAGCCTGCTGATGCAGACCGAAGCGGCGGAAGTGTTTGAGCCGTCGGCCCCCGGCAAGGGCGGCTCTTCGACCATGCCCCACAAGCGCAACCCGGTGGGCGCTGCCGTGCTGATCAGCGCTGCAACGCGAGTGCCCGGCCTGGTGGCAACGATGTTCAGCGCGATGCCCCAGGAACACGAACGCAGCCTGGGCCTGTGGCACGCCGAATGGGAAACCCTGCCGGAGATTTGCCGGCTGGTATCCGGTGCATTGCACCAGGCGCTGCTGGTCAGCGAAGGCCTGGAAGTCGATCCCCGGCGCATGGTCCAAAACCTTGATCTGACCCAGGGCCTGGTACTGGCCGAAGCGGTCAGCATCGTCCTCGCCCAGCGCCTGGGCCGCGAAACCGCGCACCATCTGCTGGAACAATGCTGCAAACGCGCCGTCGCCGACGGGCGCCACCTGCGGGCGGTGCTGGGGGATGAACCGCAAGTGACTGCCGAGCTTTCGGCGGCCGAACTCGATCGCCTGCTGGACCCGGCGCACTACCTGGGCCAGGCGCACACCTGGGTCACCCGGGCCGTGGCCGAACATTTTGCTTTGACTGCCTGAGGAGGCTGCTGTGGGATTTGTACAACTCGCCGATGGCGAACTGAACTACCAACTCGATGGCCCCGAAGATGCACCGGTACTGGTGCTGTCCAACTCCCTGGGCACCGACCTGCATATGTGGGACATCCAGATCGAGGCGTTCACCCAGTACTTCCGGGTGCTGCGTTTCGACACCCGCGGCCATGGCAAGTCGCTGGTCACCGAAGGCCCCTACAGCATCGAGCAATTGGGCCGTGACGTGTTGGCGCTGCTGGATGCGTTGCAGATCGAGCGCGCGCATTTCTGCGGGTTGTCCATGGGCGGCCTGATCGGCCAGTGGCTGGGGATCAACGCGGGTGAGCGTTTGCGCCGGCTGGTGGTGTGCAACACCGCCGCGAAGATCGGCACGCCCGAGATCTGGAACCCGCGGATCGAGATGGTCCTGCGCGACGGTGCGGCCGCGATGGTTGCCCTGCGTGATGCGTCAATTGCCCGCTGGTTCACCGCCGACTTCGCCGAGGCTCATCCTGACCAGGCCAAGCTGATCACCGATATGCTGGCGGCGACTGATCCCCAGGGTTATGCCGCAAACTGCGCGGCCGTGCGCGACGCGGATTTCCGCGAGCAACTGGCGTCGATCAAGGTGCCGACCCTGGTGATCGCAGGCAGCGAAGATGCGGTGACGCCGCCGGCGGGTGGGCACTTTATCCAGGCGCATGTGCAGGGCGCCGAGTATGCCGAGTTCTATGCCGCGCACTTGTCCAACGTGCAAGCCGGTGCGGCGTTCAGCGACCGTGTGCTGGAATTTCTGCTATCGCGCTGAGTATCGCTGAACCCTGTGGCGAGGGAGCTTGCTCCCGTTGGGCTGCGTAGCAGCCCCTGAGCAGCCGCAACCCAACTATTTGTACAGCCCTGCAGCGGCCTCACTGGGGCCGCTGCGCGACCCAACGGGAGCAAGCTCCCTCGCCACAGGTATGTGCCTGTCGTCACCGTTGCATGAGGAGCGTTTTGTGGACGAGAAACAACGTTATGCCGAAGGCCTGCAAGTGCGCCGCGAAGTGCTGGGCGACGCCCACGTCGACCGCAGCCTCAATGCCCTGACCGAGTTCAACAGCGAGTTCCAGGAAATGATCACCCGCCACGCCTGGGGTGATATCTGGACCCGCCCGGGGCTGCCGCGGCATACCCGCAGCCTGATCACCATCGCCATGCTCATCGGCATGAACCGCAGCGAAGAGCTGAAGCTGCACCTGCGCGCCGCCGCGAGCAACGGTGTGACCCGCGCCGAGATCAAGGAAGTGCTGATGCAGAGCGCGATCTATTGCGGGATTCCGGCGGCGAATGCGACGTTTCACTTGGCCGAGTCGGTGTGGGATGAGTTGGGGGTAGAGTCGCGCGCCTAGTGCGAGTCAGCGTCCCACACCCAATTCCACACACCTGGCAGGTGCACCACTTCGTCGGCGCTTTTTACCGTGCGGGCCATGGCGGCTCGCTGCAAGGTTGCCCGGTCGGTGTAGAAAGGCTGTGTGGCGAGGGGCACGCCATTGATATGGGCGCTGTCCAGCAGGATTTGCAGGTATTCCTTCAAGTGCCAGGCGGTGTAGCGGTTGATATCGTGGAAGGTCACCACCACCGGGATCACGCCGTCCACCGTCGGTAATTCGCCTTTGGCGATGCGCTCACGCACCACCGAGAGTTGGCGTATCAGGTTTTCCCGTCGACGCGGGCTGCCGTTGAACACCCAGATCACCCCATCGTTTGCACTCAGGTCGGTCAGCAATACATGCATGCCGTGTTGCTGATAGGCGGCGAAGGTGCGCTTGTCGTAGTTCCAGAACGGCGGGCGTACCAGTGTGGGCGGTTGGCCGGTGATGGCGGTGAGGGTCGACGAACCCAAGCTGAGGTAGTGCTCCAGTTCAGCCGGATTCTGCAAGCGATGGTTGCTGTGCCACGGGGTCGCGGTGTGGAAGCCCAGGATATGGCCGGCCGCGTATTCGCGCTCCATGGTCTTGTAGCCCCGCGGGTTGCCGCCGGAGCGGGGCGCCTCGGTCTGCAGGAAGAACACCGCCTTGATCCCCGGCTGTATCGGGTTGTTCGCCAGGTCCGCCATCACCGAACGGCTGGGATTCATGAAGCCCGAGGCGCTGGGGCCGTCATCGAAGGTCAGCAAAAAACGGATCGGCGCCTCGGTTTTCAGACGTTGTTCGGTTTGCGGTGTCAGCGCCAGGGGCGGGCCGATGCAACCGCTGAGGCTCAGGGCCAGGGCTAGTGCGGCCGATACGGTGGCGAAGTGTTTCATGGCGGACTCGAATGACATTGGCTGCTGGGGCGGGTCATCCATGACACGCGCGCACCATACAACAAGACTGTCGAGGCTTTACAGCAGGCTTATCGGGTAACTGACGATCAACCGGTTTTCATCAAACTCGTTGTTGTTGTAGTCCCGGCGCATGCTGGAGTTACGCCAGCGCACATTGAGATTCTTCAGCGCTCCGCTCTGCACCACGTAGGCCACTTCACTTTCCCGTCCCCATTCCTTGCCATCGGTCACCGTGCCGCTGTGTACGTTGCTGCCGCTGATGTAGCGGTTCATCAGCGTGAGGCCCGGAATACCCAGGGCGGCGAAGTTATAGTCATGGCGTACCTGCCAGGATTTTTCCTGGGCGTTGTCGTAGCTGGCGTTGTAGCTGTCGTTGGCCAGGGTCCCGCCGCTGGTGCCGTTGACGCGCATCCAGGCGCTGTTGCCGGTGAGTTTTTGCAGGCCGACATAGAACGTGTTGCCGCCGTATCGGGCCGAGAACAGTCCGGACCAGGTCTTGTTATCGAGGTCTCCGGCGCGGGCGCTGCCGTCGTCCTTGCCATAGAAGAACCCGAGGTTGGCGCCCAGGGTCCAGTCGCCCACCGGTTGGCTGTGGATCAGGTTGAGGTATTGCTGGCTGTAGATGTCCTTGAGTTGGGCGTTCCACACACCGATCTGGGTGCGTTTGTCGTTGAAGGCATATTCGCCGCCCTGGAAGTTGAAGCGGTCGGAGGTGAACGCGGTTTTCCCGAACATGGACATGTCGGTCATGCTGCTGTCGTCCCGTGGGCTGTTGGCGCGGAACTGGCCGCCGTACAGGGTCAGGCCGTCGATTTCCCGGGAGGTGATTTGCCCGCCGCGCAGGGTTTGCGGGAGCGAGCGGCCATCGTCCGAACGCAGGATCGGCAGCACCGGCATCCATTCGCCGACTTTCACTTCTGTCTTTGAAACCCGTGCCTTGAACGCCACGCCCAGACGCCCGAATTCATCCGCCGGGCGGCCATCGTGGTCCAGCGGCAACAGCTGGGTGCCACCCGTGCCGCGTCCGCCATCGAGCTTCAATGAGTACAGGCCCAGTACATCCACGCCGAAACCGACGGTGCCCTGGGTAAAGCCGGATTTGGCGTCGAGGATGAAACTTTGCGTCCACTCCTGTGCGCCGCCCTGGGTCTTGCTGGGGTTGGTGTAGTTGCGGTTGAAGAAGAAATTACGCAGGTTGAGGTTGGCGCTGGCGTCTTCCAGGAAGCCGTGTTCTTCAGCGACAACGGGGAGGGCAATGCTGGCGACAGCGGTTGCCAGCAAAAGCCGGCGCGGGTCGAAAGTGCTCATGGTGTCAGACCTGTTGTTATTGGGGTTATGCAGGTGGCGGCCATGGTGCGGGGCGGTGCGGGGGCGATGAAAGTGGGGGAGAGCGGGTTGTGGGCGATGATCGAACGCAAAGTCATGGGCGTAAAAAAACCGCTTCCTGGGCGGGAAGCGGTTTTTGTTTACTGCGCCACTATCAGAACAACTTCAAGGGCGGTGCTTCTTCTTTCAACGGTTCGTTCTTCGCGGTCTGTTCGTTCCAGCCACCACCGAGGGCCTTGTACAGGTTGACCTCGCTATTGAGCTGCGCCAGGCGGTCGGTGATCAGCGATTGCTGGGCACTGAACAGTTGGCGCTGGGCGTCGAGGAACGTCAGGTTGCTGTCGACACCAATACGGTAGCGACGCTCGGCCAGGCGGTAGTAATCCTGGTTGGCCGCGACGAAGCCACGTTGGGCGTCCAGTTGCTGCTTGTAGGTCTCGCGGGCGGCGAGGCCGTCGGAGACTTCCTGGAAGCCGGTCTGGATGGCTTTCTCGTAGTTGGCGACGTTGATCTCTTTCTGGATTTTCGAGTAATCCAGGCTGGCGCGCAGGCTGCCGGCGTTGAAGATCGGGATGTTGATCTGCGGTGCAAACGACCAGGTACCCGAACCGCCCTTGAACAGGCCGCCCAGGGTCGGGCTCGCGGTGCCGGCGCTGGCGGTCAGGGTGATGCTCGGGAAGAACGCAGCGCGTGCCGCACCGATGTTGGCGTTGGCCGCCTTGAGGTTGTACTCGGCCTGCAGGATGTCGGGACGACGTTGCAGCAGGTCCGATGGCAGGCCGGCCGGTACTTCGCTCAACAGGTCATCAGCCAATGGCCGGCTGACGATGTTCGCCGGCAGGCCGGTACCCAGCAGCAGGGTCAGGTTGTTTTCGTCCTGGGCCACCTGGCGGGTATAACGCGCCAGTGCAACCCGGGCGTTTTCCACCGAGGTACGGGCCTGGCTCAGGTCCAGGGCCGAAGCCACGCCGACTTCATTGCTGCGCGAGGTCAGTTTGAAGCTCTGCTCGTACGCGCCCAGGGTGTCCTGGGTGAGCTTGAGCAGCTCCTTGTCGGCCTGCCAGGTCAGGTAGGCGTTGGCCACGCTGGCCACCAGGCTGATCTGGGTGGTGCGGCGCGCTTCTTCGGTCGCGAAGTATTGTTGCAGCGCTTGTTCGCTCAGGCTGCGTACGCGGCCGAACAGGTCCAGCTCATAAGAACTGATCCCGAGGCCCGCCGAGTATTGGCTGGTGATGCCCGCTTCGCCGGTCTGCGACAGCTTGGCCGGGGTGCGCGTGCGGCTGCCGCTGCCCGTGGCCGAAACCGCCGGGAACAGGTCGGCGCGCTGGATCTGGTACTGCGCGGCATACGCATCGATGTTCAGGGCCGCGACACGCAGGTCGCGGTTGTTCACCAGGGCGGTCTGGATCAGCTGTTGCAGGGCAGGGTCATGGAAAAACTGCTTCCAGCCCTGCTCGGCAGCCGCCTGGCCCGGCGCCTGGGCCGACGAATACGCCGGCCCCTGCGGGAACTGCGCGGCTACCGGCGCTTCAGGGCGCTGGTAGTCCGGGATCAGCGAGCAGCCACTGAGCACGAATGCCGTGACAGCTAAGGAAAGTAGCGACTTGCTCATTGGCCAGCCTCTTTAGGAGTTTGCTTGGGTTCAGTCTTTTTACGCTCGCCAGCGGAGGACACGGTTGCGAAGAACAGGGGTACCCAGAAGATCGCGAGGACCGTGGCGGTGATCATACCGCCAATTACGCCCGTACCGATGGCGTGCTGGCTACCTGAGCCGGCACCGGTGGAAATTGCCAGGGGCAGTACGCCGAGCATGAACGCCATGGACGTCATGATGATCGGTCGCAGACGCATGCGGGATGCCTCGATGGCCGACTCGACAATGCCTTTGCCCTGCTCGTGGAGCTCCTTGGCGAACTCCACGATCAGGATGGCGTTTTTCGCTGCCAGGCCCACCGTCACCAACAGGCCCACCTGGAAGAACACGTCGTTGGACAGTCCCCGCAGGCTGGTGGCGATCAACGCACCGATCACACCCAGCGGTACAACCAGAATCACCGCAATCGGGATCGACCAGCTTTCGTACAGTGCCGCGAGGCAGAGGAACACCACCAGCAGCGACAGGGCGTACAGCGCAGGTGCCTGGGAGCCGGACAGACGTTCTTCGTACGACAGGCCGGTCCAGGAGTAACCAACGCCAGCCGGCAGGTCCTTGGCAATGCGTTCGACTTCCGCCATCGCATCACCGGTACTGTAGCCAGGTGCCGGGGTACCGAGGATTTCCATCGCCGCTACACCGTTATAGCGCGAGAGCTTCGGCGAACCGAAGATCCACTTGCCCGAAGAGATGGCCGACAGCGGCACCATCTTCCCGGACGTGCTGCGCACGTACCATTTGCTCAGGTCTTCCGGAGACATCCGGCTGGCGGCGTCACCCTGTACATACACCTTCTTCACACGACCACGGTCGATGAAGTCGTTGATGTAGCTGCCACCCAAGGCGATTGCCAGGGTCTGCTGGATGTCTGCCAGGCTGATGCCCTGGGCACTGGCCTTCTCGTCGTCAACGGTCAGCTCGTACTGCGGCTCATCGTTCACGCCGTTGGGGCGCACGCCCGCCAGGATCTTGCTTTGTGCCGCGGCACCCAGGAACTGGTTACGCGCATCCATCAGCTTCTGGTGGCCGACGCCGCCCTGGTCTTGCAGGAACACGTCGAAACCGGTGGCGTTACCCAGTTCGAGTACCGAAGGTGGCACCACGGCAAATACCATGGCGTCCTTGAAGGCCCCGAAGAAGTAACCCTGGGCACGCTTGGCAACCTCAAATACCGACTGGCTCGAGTCACGCTCGTCCCACGGCTTGAGCATCACGAACGCGAGGCCCGAGCTCTGGCCACGACCGGCGAAGTTGAAGCCGTTCACGGTAAACACCGATTTGACAGCCTTGCCTTCGCCTGGCTCGCCTTCCTTGTCGTTCAACAGGTAGGCGCGCATATCGTCGATGACTTTCTGCGTACGTTCAGCCGAAGAACCCACCGGCGTTTGTACCTGGGCAAAGATCACGCCCTGGTCTTCCTCTGGGAGGAACGCGCTTGGAATGCGGGTGAACATCCAGATCATGCCGGCAAGGATCAGGGCATAGACCACGAACGCCGGGAACTTGTGCTTGATCATGTTACCGACGCCGCGCTCGTAGCTCAGTACGCCACGGTCGAAGGTACGGTTGAACCAGCCGAAGAAGCCGCGCTTGGGTTGGCCGTGTTTTTCCGGGTCAATCGGCTTGAGCATGGTGGCGCACAAGGCCGGGGTGAAGACCAGGGCAACCAGTACCGACAGCGCCATCGCCGAAACGATAGTGATGGAGAACTGGCGGTAGATCACACCGGTGGAACCACCGAAGAACGCCATTGGCAGCAATACCGCCGACAGCACCAGGGCGATACCCACCAGGGCCCCCTGGATCTGGCCCATGGACTTGACCGTCGCCTCCTTGGGCGACAAGTGCTCCTCGGCCATTACCCGCTCGACGTTCTCCACCACAACGATGGCATCGTCCACCAGCAAGCCGATGGCCAGGATCATGCCGAACATGGTCAGGGTGTTGATGGTGAAGCCGAACGCAGCGAGGATCCCGAAGGTACCCAGCAATACCACCGGTACGGTCATGGTGGTGATGATGGTGGCGCGGAAGTTCTGCAGGAACAGGAACATCACCAGGAACACCAGCACGATCGCTTCGACCAGCGTGTCGACTACACCGGAGATCGATTCAGT
>Ga0247742_10001251_pt1 | contig 18151 bp, 14 predicted proteins | sample UWRJL208509C2_FD_180944 | JGI IMG/M metagenome (GOLD analysis project Ga0247742, IMG submission 180944) | Plant litter microbial communities from Arlington Agricultural Research Station in Wisconsin, United States - UWRJ-L208-509C-2 | ecosystem: Environmental > Terrestrial > Plant litter >... | reverse complement strand
GTGTAACGGTTCTGGTCCATCTGCAGCCAGAGCACGTCGAGCGCATCCGGGCTGTTGTTGGTGTAGTGGATGGTCGCCTTGCCCACCATGGTGTTCTTCACCGGATCCAGCGTGGCCGCGAGCTCGTAGTCGGCGCGGTTCTGCCAGAACAGCGGGCCCGGCATGCCGCTGCCCGAGCGATACGCCGTGGCCTGCTGGGGGTAGGTGAAGGGCGCGAAGGTCTCGCGCGGGTCGAAAGTCGCGGCCGAGGCGCCCAGCGATCCCGCGAGGGCAAGGCTGGCGATCGACAGGCGGGCAACGTTTTTCATCGGTAGCACCTTGGGGACGACCCCTCAGCGTAACCGGCAAACGAAGGCCGCCTCTACCGTGCCGAAAGTCAGGTCAACACAAGACGCGGGGTGCACATGCGGTTTACCATGGGCGTTGAATCCTCCTTCGGGCGCCTGTTCGCGCGCCTCATCCCTAGGTATACCTTGCATCGCGCCCTGGTATCCGCATATTCCCCACGTTGAACTCATCGAGGACCCCACGCATGAAAATCGGTTTGATCGGACTGGGCCGCATGGGCGGCAACATCGCCCGCCGCCTTATGAGGGACGGTCACCAGACCGTGGTTTACGACAACAACGCCGACGCGCGTGCCGCGCTGGCCAAGGACGGTGGTGAAGCCGTCGAGTCCCTCGAGGCCATGGTCAAGGCCCTGCCCTCGCCGAAGATCATCTGGGTGATGCTCCCCTCCGGTGAAATCACCGAGAACACCATCACCACCCTCAGCGGCCTGCTCGGCAAGGACGACATCGTCATCGACGGTGGCAACACCTTCTACAAGGACGACGCCCGCCGCGCCGAAGAGCTCGCCGCCAAGGGCCAGCATTACGTGGACGTCGGCACCTCCGGCGGCGTGTGGGGCCTGGATCGCGGCTACTGCATGATGATCGGTGGCGACAAGGCCACGGTCGATTACCTCGACCCCATCTTCAAGACCCTCGCGCCCGGCGCCGGTGACATCCCGCGCACCGAAAGCCGCGACGGCCGCGATCCGCGCGTCGAGAACGGCTACATGCATGCCGGTCCGGCAGGCGCTGGCCACTTCGTCAAGATGATCCACAACGGTATCGAGTACGGCATGATGCAGGCCTTCGCGGAAGGCTTCGACATCCTGAAAAACCGTGACGGCAAGCAGATCCCGGAGCGCGAGCGCTACAGCCTGGACATGGCCGACATCGCCGAAGTCTGGCGTCGCGGCAGCGTGGTGTCCTCCTGGCTGCTCGACCTCACCGCCAGCGCGCTGGCCAAGGGCCCGGAGCTCGACAACTACTCCGGCTACGTCGACGATTCCGGTGAAGGCCGCTGGACGGTCAACGCCGCGATCGAAGAAGCGGTCCCGGCCGAGGTACTCACCTCCGCCCTGTTCGCCCGCTTCCGTTCGCGCCAGGACCACACCTACGCCGAACGCCTCCTCTCGGCCATGCGCATGGGCTTCGGTGGCCACATCGAAGGCCGCGGCAAGCCGCCGAAGGAAAGCGAGCACTCCTGATTCCGCGCGACTAGGTGGAACCCGGGCTTTGGACATCTGTCCAAGGCTCGGGGATGGTCGCCGAAGACTTACTCGCAGCAACCAGGCGCTTTCGATTTGTTAGCCATCTCCGAGGAAACTGCGGATATTCTCCCGTGATTGCGCGCCAGGCAGCATTGTTGTCTTCGCTCCGTTCAGCAGCACCAACATCGGCACCGTCCTCACACTGAAGGTGGCAGCCGAGTCGGTCGCAAGGTCTACGTCAACCACATAGCCCCTGATTCCAGACGTCGTCCCCACCACCTCGTCGAAGGCCACGGCCATGGTCTTGGCCGGTGCGCTCCAGGAAGCGGTAAAGAACAACGCGATTTTTCCCGACCGATCGCTTAGTGCGTCGTTGAAGTCTTTGTCGCTATTTATTGTTGTTGCTGCTGGCATGGTCATCTGGTCATCTCCCTATGTGCCCGTATCGCCCCTCGAAACGTGCGTGACTACCCCATAGCCCGCACGGACGTGACGCGCCACCTGCGTCGACGACCCAAAGAGGCGCTCCTTGAAAGGCTCACAACGTTCGCGCGCGGCCGCAAGTAGGGATGCCGAAAACACCTACATAACGCCGCTGCCACTGTAGCCAGGCCGGGGCCGGTTTCGGGGCCGAGAACGAAGGCCTCCGCCGCCGATGAATCCCAACCTGAAGGGTCTTCAGGCTTCTCCATCTAATTGCCGCAACCTCTCCCGCCATCCTTCCGGCGTCTGCGGTTTGATGAACAAGGCCACGATGGGCAGGTTCGCCGCCTTCGTCCGCGCCTCGATTTCCCGCACGCACTCTTCGATCTCCACGGTCGTCAGCGCATCGTCGAACGCCGCGGACAACGCGACCAGCACGTGGTCGGGGCCGACCTGCACCGTGAGCACCCCATTGACCGCCTCGATCCCCGGCACCTCGCCGGCGATATTGCATACCTGCGCCAGCAATCTGGGCTGTGCTGGCTCGCCAATGAGCAAGGCCTTGCTTTCGCGCGCCAGCAGGCTCGCGGCGGCGGCAAGCACCACGGCGATGCCGACGGATGCCCAGCCATCGATGCGCGGATCGTTCAGCGCGTGGGACAGGTACACGCCGATCGCCGCGATGCCGAGGCCGAGCAAGGCGGCCGTATCCTCGAACAGTACCGAGAACGTGGTCGGGTCCTTGGTCCGGCGGAACGCTTCGAAATACCCGTACTTGCCCTTCTTCCGCTGCACGCTCTTCAGCGACAGCCACCAGGAGCTGCCCTCGAACAACGCGCTCACGGCGAGCACGATGTAGTTGGCCGTCGGATCCTTCAGCGGCTCCGGGGTCAGGATGTGGTTGACGCCTTCGTACAACGAGAAGCCCGCACCCAGCGCCAGAACCAGCAGCGCGACGATGAAGCTCCAGAAGTACAGTTCACGGCCGAAGCCCAGCGGATGCTGACGGTTGGGCGGCCGTTGCGAGCGCTTCAGCCCGTAAAGCAGAAGCACTTCGTTGACGCTGTCCACCAACGAGTGCACGCCCTCGGAGAGCATGGCCGAGCTGCCGGTGAGTGCTGCGGCAACGAACTTCGCCACGGCAATGGCGACGTTCGAGGCAAGGGCGACGAAGACGACGAGTCGGGAGCTGTGGGCCATAGGGCAATCGTCGCCGGATTGATGTGTTGCCCAAGTAAACCACGGCTCCTACAAAAAAAACCGACAATAAAAAGGCCGCGCGTTGCAGCGCGGCCTTCTCTTTGCAGGAACCTGTCGCGAACTTACTTCGCGAACAGATGCTCCACGCCGGCACGCTCTTCGCGCAGTTCCTTCTCGGTCGCATCGATGCGAGCCTGCGAGAACGCGTTGATCTCCAGACCCTGGACGATGGCGTACTTGCCGTTCTTCACGGTCACCGGGTAGCCGAAGATCACGCCCTTCTCGACGCCGTACGAGCCGTCCGACGGGATACCCATGGAGACCCAGTCACCCTCGGCCGTGCCGAGCGTCCAGTCACGCATGTGGTCGATGGCGGCCGAGGCAGCCGACGCCGCGGACGAAGCACCACGGGCCTTGATGATGGCCGCGCCGCGCTGCTGCACGGTCGGGATGAAGTCGCTCTCGTACCAGGCCTGGTCGACCTGCTCGAGCGCCGCCTTGCCCTTCACCGTGGTCTGGTGGAGGTCCGGGTACTGCGTGGAGCTGTGGTTGCCCCAGATCGTGAGCTTCTTGATGTCGGTCGAGTGCGTACCGGTCTTCTCGGCCAGCTGCGAAAGCGCGCGGTTGTGGTCCAGGCGGACCATGGCCGTAAAGCACTTCGGATCGAGGTCCGGTGCGTTCTGCTGGGCGATCAGCGCGTTGGTGTTCGCCGGGTTGCCGACGACGAGCACGCGCACGTCGCGCTTGGCGTGGTCGTTCAGGGCCTTGCCCTGCGGACCGAAGATGGCGCCGTTGGCTTCGAGCAGATCCTTGCGCTCCATGCCCGGGCCGCGCGGACGCGCACCGACGAGCAGCGCGTAGTCGACGTCCTTGAAGGCGACGTTGACGTCATCGGTGGCGACGATGCCGGCGAGCGTCGGGAACGCGCAGTCGTTGAGCTCCATCACCACACCCTGCAGGGTCGGCAGCGCCGGGGTGATTTCGAGCAGGTGCAGGATGACCGGCTGGTCGGGGCCCAGCATGTCGCCGGCGGCGATACGGAACAGGAGGGCATAACCGATCTGGCCGGCTGCGCCGGTCACGGCAACGCGAACGGGTGCTTTCATCTTTCGACTCCTCAGGAATATCGCTTGGGACTGATGATCAGGTGAGCTCGGCGAAGAACTCGACGATGCGGGCCATGCCCTTGTCGAGTGCCTCGTCCGGGCAGGAATAGGAGATGCGCAAGGCGCGCGGCTCGCCAAAGGCCGAGCCCGGTACGCAGGCGACGCCCTTGGTCTCGAGCAGCGCGGCGCAGAAGTCCACGTCCGACGTGATCGCCACGCCGTTGTGTTTCTTGCCGAAGGCCACCGAGATATCCGGGAATGCGTAGAACGCGCCCTGCGGACGCGGGCAGACCACGCCCGGGATCGACACCAGCGCGTTGTAGACGCGATCGCGCTTCACGGCGAACTCGGCGCACTTCGCGGCCGGCACGTCCTGCGGACCCGACAGCGCAGCCACCGCGGCGGCGGTGATCACTTCCGGCAGGCTGGTGATGTGGTTGGAGTTGAGCGTGGTCACGGCCTTGGCCACGGATTCCGGCGCGGCGATGAAGCCGACGCGCCAGCCGGGCATGCCGTAGGTCTTCGACAGCGAATCGACGAAGATCACGCGGTCCTTCAGTTCCGGACGCACGTGCACGAAGTTGTGGTAACCCACACCGTCGAACACCATGGTGTTGTAGATGTCGTCGGTGATGATCCAGGTGTCCGGATACGTCGCGATGACGTCGGCCAGCGCGACGATTTCATCGCGCGTGTAGACCATGCCGGTCGGGTTGGACGGGTTGTTGAACAGGAAGACGCGCGGCTTGCGGGCGAGCGCTTCGTCGAGCTGGGCCGGCGTGAGCTTGTAGTGCTGCTCCGGTGGGCACGGCAGGATGTTGATCTTCGCGCCGACGATCTCGGCGATGTCGAGGTAGCTGGTCCAGTACGGCGCCGGGAAGGCGATTTCGTCACCCTCGTCCAGCAGGGCCTCGGCCAGGTTGTAGAGGATCTGCTTCGCACCGACGCCGGTGGAGACGTTCTCGCGCTTGTAGCCGGTCAGGCCCAGAGCTTCGATATGTCCGAGGAAGGCGTCGACCAGGGCGTCGGAGCCGCGGTTGCTGCCGTACTGGCCGGAGTCCTTCGCCAGGGCCTCGCGGGCCGCGGCGTAGACATGCTCGCCGGGGAGGAAGTTGGGGACACCGATCGAGAAGCTGACGATGTCGCGCCCCTCGGCCTTGAGTCGCTTGGCCTTTTCGGCAATGACCATGATCGCACTGGGTTTCGCGCGACCCATTCGCGTGGCGAGCTGCGGCATCGTTTCCTCGGAGGGGGACGGGGCAAAGGCCGCTATTTTAACACGGGTCAGAAACAGAAACGCCGCCCTAAGGCGGCGTTTCAAACGCGGGAAATCCGGCCGCTCAGCGCGCGTCCAGCACCGCATTCCACTTGGCGACGTTATCGGCCTGCTTTTCGAGCAGCGCGTCCACGTCACCCTCGACGGTCACCTTCTCGATGGTGTCATCGCCCTTGATCTCGTTGACCACGGCCATGTCTTCCGGGCCCACGACTTCGCCGAAGACGCTGTGCTTTCCATCCAACCACGGGGTGGCGCCGTGGGTAATGAAGAACTGCGAGCCATTGGTGCCCGGGCCGGCGTTGGCCATGGACAGGACACCCGGCTTCTCGTGCTTGAGGCTGGCGTTGAACTCGTCGCCAAACTTGTAGCCCGGACCACCGCGGCCCGAACCCTCGGGGCAGCCGCCCTGGATCATGAAGTCGGGGATCACGCGATGGAACGACAGGCCGTCGTAGTAGCCGCGCTTGGCCAGATTCACGAAGTTGGCCACCGTCATCGGGGTCTTCTCGTCGTGCAGGCGCAGGTGGATATCGCCCTTGTTGGTCTTCATGGTGACGTTGATGGTCATCGCAATTCCTGTAACTCGTTGAAAATCGGTCCAGTCGCCTCGTGCGACCGGCTCCGGGGGGCTGCAAGGCCCCCAAAGATGGCGCCCTATTCCCCAGAGTTCAAGCGAGAAAGCGTGATGGCGTCTCAGTTTTGCGGCAAGGCCAGGGTACGGGCGGTCAGCGGACCGGGGCCGCGAGGGCGCGTGTCGCGGACGGCCGCGTCCTCCGGCAGCGGCCTTCCCTCACTGACGTGGGCCCAGGCGCGGTCCAGCGCCGCATAGCCGAAGGGCAGCAAGGGCGCGTACCGGTCGCCGAAGTCCGGGAACATCAGGAAGGCGTCGAAGTGCTGGGCATGGGGGACCTTCCAGAACACCGGTGTGCGGCCGGCGTCGCGCAGCCACTTCACGTAGGGCTCGGAACTGAAGTTGGCCGGGATCAGGCCATCCTGGTCGCCGTGAACGACCAGGATCGGCAGGCCCTCGCGCGGCAGTTCTGCCCCCGTCGCGTCGACGGCGGCCCGCAGTTGCCCAGCCTCCACACTCGTGCCGGTCTGCAGCTCGCGCAAACTCATCACGCCGGGCAGCGTCGGATCGAGGGAAAGGTCCGTACCCCCGGCCAGCAGGACCCCGGCACCCGGCGGCACGCCCGAGCCGTCGGCCCACCAGGCGGCCCGGAGCGTGGCATCGGCGGTTCCGCCCACGCCACCCAGACCGCCCGTGAGATACGCCCGGTATGAAAAGCCTCCGGGCATATGCGCGGCATCCCGCTTCAGGTACGCCGAGGCATAGGCGGCACTCACCACCCGCCACAGGTCGAGTGACGTGGATGAGGCGGCCGTCGCGAGGACCTCGTCCGACCAGCCCCCTGCCCTGAGCTTGTCCAGCGCCTCGTCGGCCTGGGCCGTTGGCAAGAGAGTGGAAAGCCGGCCATGGGCGCGCAGCGAGGCGCAGCGCAGGGCCCAGGCCGTCGGCGAGGCAGCGCCGACACGAGCAAAGGGCACGCCATCGGAATCACGGGCCGCCAACGCCGCCGGCAACCACAGGGCGGCCTCCGTGGCGTAGTCGTAAAACGAGCGGCCGCGACCGCGCACGTGGATGTTGGGTTCCAGCGCGACCACGGCGGCCAGGATACCGTCCACATCATCGCCTGCGGCGCGGAGTACCGCGCCACCGCCGTTGGACAGTCCGGTGGCGATGATCATCGTGTTCTGGGCGGTGAACGGCGCTTCGTCCGGGAAGGCGCGATCGAGCATAGCCAGGCCGAAACGTGCGGCTTGCAGCACATGACGACCCCAGTCGGCCTCCGGATGGTCGCCGGAGTGCGCGTGCTTCACCGCGATGCCAGTGTCGGCAGCGAGGCCGTGTGGTTCGAACTCGAGCGGAGCCGAACCCGATACGGCTCGCGTCCCGTCCAGTTGCACACCGGTCTTGTCGGACGGGTCGAAGTAGCCCGATCCACCGCCCTTGTCCGTATAGGCCACGGCGCAGCCGCGCGGCAGGCCCCAGCCGCCGGCTAACGCGATGGAGCCATAGATGCCGCGCGAGCCCGACGAGGCGGCGACGACGAGGCAGCGTTTGCCGCGATCGAAATGGTCGGGGATCTGCACGAGCACGCGGTGCGATGTACGCGCTCCGGGGAGATTTGCAAAGGTGGTGAATTCACGCCCGGGAACGTTTGGCACGCTGCCGTACAAGCTACCGAAACCACCGAGCGGCCCGAGGTCCGCGATGCCTTTCCAGCTCGACTGGATCGCCCGTCGACGAAGCTCGGACGGGGTCGGCGCGGCCGGGTGCGCAAAGCGGGTCGACGTGCCGGCCAGCCCTGCCTGTCCGAGTCCGGCGCTCAGCAGGTCGTCGCCATCGCGATGCATGGTGACGCGGACGTCGCCGAAGGTGTCGTTGCGTGACATGCGAACGACGATGCGTGAATGGCTGGCCGATGGCAAGCCGGGTATCCTCCGGCTTCCCGGCAGGAGCCGGAGGAAGCCAAGGGGATACTGAGCAATGATTGCCCGTCGTACCGTCCTGCTGTCTGCCGCGATCACCGCCGCACTCGGCCTCGCCGCCTGTCACAAGAAAGACGAAGCACCCGCCGTCGATCCCAAGGCCGTCGCCGCCGCGCAGACCGCGATCGCTGCGCCCGCGTGGTTACGCCAGCACCTGCCCGCACAGGCTGTCGCTTACCTGCGCCTGCCGTCGCCCTGGGCTGTCATCGGTGGCGTGCCGAACGGACGTCCGCTCGATGCCGCCCTCTCCGTCAAGGCGAATCTCGACGCCGTGGCGAAGCTGCGCGAGACGATCGCGAAAGACAAGGTCCTGGCCGATGCCAAGATCGGTCCGGCACTCAACCTCCTGCTGGGCGATCTTCGTTCGCCGCTCGAGATCGCCCTCATCGATCCGCTCGGCATTCCCTCGCCGACCTCGCGCGTCGTCGCGACGGGGAACTTCTCGTTCGATTCCATCGCCACATTCAATGCGCGTCTCGCCTCGCTCAATGCGCCGCTGCTGGTCGCGCCGCTGGACGCCCAGGGCAACGGCAAGCTGACCTCGGGCGGCAGTGTCCGGTATGTCGTCGCCGAGCATCGCCTGTGGGTCACCCAGTCGATGCAGCAACCCAGCGACGCGCACACTATCGACGAGCTGGTCGCCACGTTCGCCAAGTCCTCGGCCGCCACCGCACCGGCAACACTCGGCCCGCTCGAAGCCCAGATCGACACCTCGGGTGAAGGCCTGTTCGGCTGGGCGACCATCCGGGGTATCGGCGCCGTCGCCGCCAACCAGGCCGGCGAATCCCCCTTGGGCAAGCTGCCGACGGATTTCGCCTCCAAGGCCGACGCGTTCGCCTTCGGCAGCGGCACCGTGGACGGTCGGGGCCAGTTCCGCATGGTGGTGCATGCCCCACAGGCTCGCGTCCTCCAGTACGCGGCACCGCGCTCGTTCGCACCGACAGTGAAGAGCGTGGGCGAGCCGCGCTGGGCGATGACCTTCGCGCTGCCCAGCGCCGAGGGTTACAAGGCCTTCGAAGACAACCTCAATCTGGACTTCGGCGCCGAACGCGCGAAGACCATCCGCGACGGCCTGACCAAGATGCGGGCCAAGTATGGCTTCGACGTCGCCGACTACACGAAGTGGATGGGCCCGGAGTCCATCGTCTTTGCCGACGACGCCGGCCAGTTCGTCGCCATCCGTGCGCGCGACCTGAAGGCCTGGCACGCACGTATCGACGAGATGACCAAGGCAGGCCGCTGGCGCAGCGGTGAGACGACCGTCGACGACGCGAAGGTGCACTGGCTGTTCATGCCGGGCGCGCCCTACGAGCCGGCGGCCGACCATCCCGAGCAGCAGGCCCTCGTGCCCTTGATGAACCTGATGCAGCGCTTCGGCAGCCGGTTGTACTGGGTGGAAGAAGGTGACTGGGTCATCCTGGCCAAGGTGCCCCAGGCCCTGGCCGATCGCGCCGCGGCGAAGCCGGATACCTCCCTGGACGACTGGTTCCGCGGCCGGGCCTATCCTGGCTCGCACGTCCTGATGGGTTACACGGCGAACAGCCGCGACGCCCAGCGCGACGCTTACTACACCTATATCGAGATCCTGCAGATGATGGGCGGGATGGCCGGGGCGGACCTGGACATCGCCAGCCTTCCTGCCGCCCACACGCTCGGCCTGCCCGAGAAGGGCGTGGTCGGCGCGGCGATCGAGGCGGATGCGGATACGTTCGCCATCTCGTTCACCTACGAGCAGAGTCCCGCGGAACTGGTCGGCCAGATGGGCTCGGCCGGCGCCGTCGCGACGGCGGCCATTCTTGCGGCGATCGCCGTTCCGCAGTATCAGCAATACGTGCTGCGTAGCCAGGTATCGGGGGCGCTCGCCGCCGCCGACCCGGTCAAGCTCGCGGTCGCCGGCCGTCGTCTGGCCACGGGCAAGTTCCCGGCGAACAACGCGGCGGCCGGCCTGGGCAAGCCGGAAACCCTCGGCAACGACTACGCCGGCTCGGTCGAGGTCGGCCAGGGTGGCGAGATCGTGGTCACGATGGACGCCACGCCGCCGCACAAGACGGATGCGAAACTCGAGTCGGGGCAGATCATCCTGACCCCGAAGGTGGACGGCAAATCGATCACCTGGACCTGCTCCGCGGATGGCATCGATCCCAAGAACATGCCGACCACGTGTCGGGACGAGCCCGCCGAGCTCTGACGACGGCCGCGACGCCCCTCGGCCGGGGGGCGTCGCACCGACCGCGCCACGCGGCTGCGGGCCGTAAAAGGGCCGATTTAAGCGCCCCAGACCCTCCGGGATCGGGCTTTCCCGCGGTCCGCCGAAGGTCGTCCGACCCCGTCATGCGAAAGTCGCTCTTTTCCTTTATAATCGGCGGCTTCCCAAACCAAAGAGGCGATCCGGCTTTACGCCGGCGCATACCGCATGTCGATCGAATTCCTGCGCAATATCGCCATCGTCGCTCACGTCGACCATGGCAAGACCACCCTCGTCGACCAGCTTCTGAAGCAGTCCGGCACGCTTAATGAGCGTACCGTGCTCGCCGAGCGCGTCATGGATTCGAACGACCAGGAAAAGGAGCGTGGCATCACGATCCTGGCCAAGAACACGGCCATCACCTGGGAAGACAAGAAGACGGGTGCGAAGAACCGCATCAACATCGTCGACACCCCGGGACATGCCGACTTCGGTGGCGAAGTCGAGCGCGTGCTGTCGATGGTCGACACCGTGCTGATCCTGGTCGACGCGATGGACGGCCCGATGCCGCAGACGCGCTTCGTGACCCAGAAGGCGTTCGCGATGGGCTTCAAGCCGATCGTCGTCGTCAACAAGGTCGACCGCCCCGCCGCCCGTACGGAGTGGGTCGTCGAGCAGGTCTGGGATCTGTTCGCCAAGCTCGGTGCCACCGATGAGCAGATGGACTTCCCGATCGTCTACGCCTCGGCGCTCAACGGCTACGCCTCGCTCGACGAGAATGCCCGCGAAGGCGACATGACCCCGCTGTACGAAGCGATCATGCAGCACGCGCCGAAGCCGGACGTCGATCCGGATGGCCCCTTCCAGATGCGCATCAGCCAGCTGGACTACAACAACTTCGTCGGCGTCATCGGCATCGGCCGCGTGCAGCGCGGCACCCTGAAGAAGGGCATGCAGGTCGCCGTGATCGACCGTGAGGGCAAGAAGCGCCAGGGCAAGGTCGCCCAGGTACTCGGCTTCCTCGGTCTCGAGCGTATCGAGCAGGAAAGCGCCGAAGCCGGCGATATCGTCGCCATCTCGGGCATTGCGGACCTGACCATTTCGGACACGCTGACCTCGCCGGATACGCCGGAAGCGCTGCCCGCGCTGAGCGTCGACGAGCCGATGATCAGCATGACCTTCCAGGTCAACAACTCGCCGTTCGTCGGCAGCAAGGACCTCTCGGGCGGCAAGTTCCTGACCAGCCGTCAGCTGCGTGAGCGCCTGGACCGCGAGAAGGTGCACAACGTCGCCCTCCGCGTCGAAGACGGCTCCGACGCCGACAAGTTCCTGGTCTCGGGCCGCGGCGAACTGCATCTCTCGGTGCTGATCGAGAACATGCGTCGCGAAGGCTACGAGCTGGCCGTGTCGCGTCCGGAAGTCATCCTCAAGGACATCGACGGCCAGAAGATGGAGCCGATCGAAGAACTGGTGATCGACATCGAAGAGATCCATCAGGGCGGCGTCATGGAGCGCCTCGGCATCCGTAAGGGCGACCTGAAGAACATGGTGTCGGACGGTAACGGTCGCGTGCGTCTCGAGTATGAGATCCCGGCCCGCGGCCTGATCGGCTTCCAGAACCAGTTCAAGACCCTGACCCAGGGTTCGGGCCTGCTGTTCCACGTGTTCAAGCACTACGGTCCGTACACCCCGGCCCCGATCGCCAAGCGCCAGAACGGCGTCATGATCGCGAACGCCGGCGGCAACACCCCGGCCTACTCGCTCGGACCCCTCCAGGAACGCGGCAAGCTGTTCGCCGCCGAAGGCGACGCCGTGTACGAAGGCCAGCTCATCGGCATTCATGCGAAGGACAACGACCTCACCGTCAACGCCATCAAGCCGAAGCCGCTGACCAACATGCGCGCCTCCGGTAAGGACGATGCGATCCAGCTGACCCCCGCACTCAAGTTCACGCTGGAGCAGGCCCTGGACTTCATCGACGATGACGAGCTGGTCGAAGTCACGCCGAAGGAAATCCGCATGCGCAAGAAGCACCTGACTGAAGGCGATCGCAAGAAGTCTTCGCGCGGCGCTTAATCGTTCCGATAGCGTTCGACGCTAGCAAGAGGCCCGGCTCACGCCGGGCCTTTTTTTGTGAGCCACTTTCGAGGAATCGTGACTGTGGGAGCCGCTTCAGCGGCGATGGGTGCTCGCCTCAACCGGCCCGCTGCCGCGGGATCGCCGATGAATCGGCTCCCACAATCGCCGATGAAGCGGCTCCCACAGGGCTCTCGAACTCACCGCGGACGCGCGGCAGGAAGCTGTCGAACTCGCGCTGCACGAAGGCGATCAGGCCTTCACGCACCTTGCAGCGAAGATCCCAGGACTTGCTCGAATTGGACGAGCTGACCAGCGCACGCAGCTGCATGGCCTTGTCGTTGGTGTCGACCACCTGCAACACGCACACGCGGCCGTCCCATTCCGGCGCTTGTTTGCAGAGGCGCTCGAGCTCCGTACGCAAGGGATCCAGGGGCAGGCCGTAGTCGAACCACAACATGGCCGAGCCGAGCACCTGCGAGTTGGTGCGCGTCCAGTTCTGGAACGGGTTTTCGATGAAGTACTGCAGGGGCACCACGAGACGGCGCTCATCCCAGATGCGTACGACGACATAGGTACTGGTGATCTCCTCGATCTTGCCCCACTCGCCTTCGATCACCACGACGTCATCGAGCCGGATCGGCTGGGTCAATGCGATCTGCAGACCGGCGATGAGGTTGCCGAGCACCGGCTTCGCCGCGAGACCCACCGCCAGACCGGCGAGTCCGGCCGACGCCAGCAGGCTGGCACCGAACTGGCGCACGGTCGGGAAGGTCATCAATGCCACGCCGATGCCCAGCACCACGGCCACCACGCTGCCAGTGCGACTGAGCACGCGCGCCTGCGTCTGCACACGGCGCGCGCGGAGGTTGTCTTCGCGGTCGATGGGATTGAAACGGGATACGGTCGCGTCGAGCGCACCGATACAGCGGACGATGAACCATGTGCAGGCGACGATCAGTCCGAGGCTGACGACGTGCTCCAGGCCATCGATGAGGCTGGCCGGCTCGTCGGGTGATGCCCTGAACGCGATCAGCAACATCGAAAGGGGAACGATGGCTTCCATCGGGGCATTCGCCCGGGCGATCATGCTCGCCCCGGCAGGATGCGTGATCGCGAAGCGGCGCAGGAAAAATTTCGTCACGCGACGAAGGACACCCGCGACGGCAAGCGCGATCACGACGATCAACGCAAAACGCGTCCACGGATGCGCGAAATCTGGCATCCAGTCGGAAGAATTCATGGTTTCCAGCCTAGCGGCCGGTATGTCCATATTATGTTGTGGCGCAGCAAGCGGACAGCCTAGCGTCCTGTGCTATGGACATTCTCGGGGGTGAGACCTGCTCTATAGGCAGGCCCACTTAGGAGCAATTTAGTATCACAATCCGCCCTGCGCGAATTGTCCGCGCAGGGCGGATTGCGCTATTTCCAAGTGATGTAACCAGCACTTAATTTCTTAAATCGGTCATCAAACAACGCCTTTCCACCTGCGGCCGGAATTTGCTGTAGAAGGAATTCGGCACACTCCTGCAGGCGTAGATCAGCTAACCCGTCCTTCAAGATACCCAGCGCAAGACATGCTTGAGCTCGACCAACTGCGCCGCTCAACTTGTTCTGCAGCTCGTAAGACGCAAGCGCGATGAACATCGCCACGGCGTACTTATCACCAAACAGTGAAATTATTCGGTCGTAGTAATCCTTCCCGCGAGGAGAAACGCCGTTGTTGTAGGTTATGCCCCGCCCAACTCGGCACATAAGCACATTTTTTACTAACTTTCCCGCAAAATTTGGAAGGATGTCACCCTGCGATTGAATGAATCCGGCGAGCTCATCTGCAACAGGGGCTTCGTGATGAAAGTTGTCCCATCCATTATGCTTTTCGAGCAACAGATCAAGAAGGCCATCGACGATGATCGAACGTTCCGCATTCGACCGATACGCATTACCGTTCACGGTCTTGAAAAACTGCTCACCCAAATCATAACGCTCTTGGTAAAGATTGCTCCTGTAGCCCTCAAGAGTAAGGCCGAGCCTATATTTCACATCGTCGCTTGCCGAACCCCAAACACTGACTGCGAGTAGCGAAATATTCTTCCTAACCTGTGGATCCGTCTCCGGAGCGACGTAAAGACCAAACATTGTCCGAAGAATATTTCCGCAATGATGCGAAGGAAGTGCGCTGATCTTCTTAACGATACCGGCCTGACTGACAGCATCTAATGGTTGCGTGTGATTTCGCAAGTTGGCAATAAATGCCTGAACTTGTAATGCAGCCTCGGTAGGCCGGTCGTTAAGTACATCTTGAACACACGTCTGCAACCAACCGAGCAGCTCAAAAGCGTTAATGCTGTAGTTGGTGGGATGAGAGATGCCAATATCGTTCCGCATATCAAGAATGTGCTTCAGCTTCTTGTGCGTCAACTCGCTTATCAGCTCAAGCTTAAAGCAGCTATCGAGAAGCACCGCATCCTTCAGCGAACGAAGATCGTCTTCCGTCTGATAGAACTCTCGGCGCTTTCCGCCCACGGCGGCGTCGTAGAAAATATCCAATCCATACCCGACAACCTTCTTGTGGAGGTCTAGGACAACTTCGTTCCAAATAGCGTTTAGGGCGTAGTCGAAAAGACCAATTCCTGCACCTATGACAAATTTAGAAAGGTACCTAGCGTCTTTCTTTACAGCGGCAGGAAGGTTGGCAATAAGATCCGGAAGGTTCTTTCCTATGAGATCCAGCTCTGCTTGTGGAGCTAATATATTGTCGCTAGGTAGACCGACTCGCTCGAGAAAACCCAGTACTCGGAGCGACTGCGGACTAACGAGTTCGTCGCTTGACGATGTAATAATAGTGTTCATAGCATCCCTTGCATGATGATTTCTGTCGTCTCGCTTTATTGCGTGCCGACGCCTACTGCCCCGTCGCATACGATAAGGTAACTCTGGCATCGTTGGGAACCTACGAAGTCTAGCCGCCAATCTCTGGACGGATGGCTCCTGTCACATCGCAGCGGGTCGGCCAACATATAATGAGCGAATCTCATCAGGCGCCATGCGTGGACCAAATGTGAGATGTGCCGCATACAGCGAACATCTATGGGACTGTCGAGCACATACATCATGACGAAGACCCCAATCATCGTTTCCTGGAGCGGCGGCAAAGACTGCCTGATGACGCTCGGACGGCTTCGTGCTGATCCCTCCTGGCACGTCGTGGGCCTGGTGACCACGGTGACCGCCAACCATGACCGCATCGCCATGCATGGCGTTCGCCGGACCGTTCTCGCGGCGCAGGCGGCCGCGCTGGCATTGCCGGTGATCGAGGCTGCGCTCACCTGGCCCAGCCGCAACGACGCCTATGAGGAGGCTTTTGCGGCCGCCCTCGACACGGCACGGCAGCGGTGGCCCGCGCTGGCCCACATCGCCTTCGGCGACCTGTTCCTCGCCGACGTGCGCGCGTATCGCGAAGCGCAGCTCGCGCGTATCGGTGGATGGACCGGCGTCTATCCTCTTTGGGGCGAGGACACCGCAACACTGGGACGTCGCTTCGTTGCCGACGGGCACCGCGCCGCACTCTGCTGCGTCGACACGACGCAACTGGACGCCGGCTTCTGCGGTCGCGACTACGACCAGGTATTGCTCGATACGCTGCCCTCGTCCGTCGATCCCTGCGGCGAAAACGGCGAGTTCCATACACTCAGCTACGGCGGCCCGCTGTTTGCGGACGACATGCGCATCGCCCACGGCGAATCGGTGCTTCGCGACGAACGTTTCCAGTACACCGATTTCCTCCTTGATGACTGACGCCTTCGTCCTGCCCGACGTGCTCGAACCCGGCCTGTCGCTGGTCTTCTGCGGCACGGCTGCAGGCACGCGTTCCGCACGGGAACACGCCTACTACGCGCACCCAGGCAATATGTTCTGGCGCACGGTGTTCGCGGTTGGCCTCACGCCCCGCTTGCTCGCGCCCGCCGAGTTTTCGTTGATGCCGGCCTTCGGCCTCGGCCTCACGGATCTCTCCAAGTTTCACTATGGCAACGACAACGAACTGCCAGTGGACGCCTTCGACGTCGCGGCGTTGCGTATGAAAGTCGACACCTTCGCGCCACGCGTGCTCGCCTTCACCAGTAAACACGGAGGCTCTTCGGCACTTGGAAAGCCGGTCACGTACGGCCTACAAGAGAGAATGTTCAACAACACGCGCCTATTTGTGTTGCCGTCACCTTCTGGCCAGGCGAGACGTTCGTGGAACGCAGGGGTCTGGCAAGACCTCGCTGACTACGTTAGTACGTAGGCGTTCGGAGTTCGGAACTGGGAACTACTCGGCTTAGCGGAAGCTTGCTAAGTTCTTCAGCAGAGCTGCGTTGGTTAACGGACTCTATGGTAAGGAGTAGCGACGCACCGTTAGATGTAAGCATCATTTGCCCAGGACCCATCCTCCACCGATAGAAGAGAAATTCGACGCGAGCCGCTGAAACTCTACTTCGTTTCTTTGAGAGTGAAAAAATGAGGAAAAATACTTACCTCTTCCAGTTGCTTCTTCGTAAGTCGCATCTTTCGGCTTGGCCGTTCGATGAGAAAATTTAATCCATAGTCAATACTTAGTAGATAACACGCACGAAATGCCATCCTTACGGCTCGAGACATGAGCTCGAATCTCGCGAGAAAACAGATCATTTCATCCTGCCCCCACTCGGTCTCTATGTCGTACTTAGCATGGGTAGTAAGTCCGTGCACAAGCAAGTTCCGCATCTCCAAAAACCACTCGAGCGCAGACTTGAAGGTTGGCTCCAATTCGTACGACTCCTCGATCGCACGAACGAGCTGACCCAGTGTCTTTTTCTTCCAAGACCGCGTGAGATCATCTATCGTTTCAAACTTCGACTTGTCCTTTGCAGATACCGAGAGGACGAACGAATGTGAGATATAGTGTTCAATCTGCTGGCATCTAGCTATGCAAACACCAAGCAGTCCAAAAAGAACGTTCTGACGGCCAGTAAACTCGTCCTCCTCGAAGCCACTAAATGCGTCGTCTTGTCGTAATTCTTTGATAAAGCGCCTTCCTATCGACCTTGGAAACTCACCCTGCCTGTACACAACATCGTCTATTAGCGTTTCACGTCGACCTTCTATATCGCGAAACTCAGCACCAATTGAACCTAATAGATCATCCCGAGCGTACCAAGGCCATGCAGCATTTCTTTTCGCGTAACTATTTAGCTTACGGCGCGCGACATCTTCGGGCACCCGGGAAACATGTACAGCACTAACGTCTCCCACATCGAATCCATTCATCGTTTGCTCGACCTTTATCGCACTGCGAACATTTCGCGCAACAACAAAACAATCCTCAAGCCCGCCTGAATACACCCAATACAAGTTCCATCCAGCGGACTTACGAAGCTTCTTGGGCGCTCCCTTGCCGTTATTGACATCACGTCCAGCCATATTCATTCGATCCGGCAGTTGGTAATTCTGACTGAGAACGACACGCTAGGAACTTCAGACTGGCCTTCTGAAGTGACCCACATAGATATGCCTCAAATGGCAGCGCGCGGAAATCCCCGCGGTCAATCAAATCGGCCAGGACGAATACCTTGTAACTTTCCGGCCAGGCACGCGCTCATGGAACGTCGGCATCTGGCAGGAGCTGGCCGATCTCGTGCGGGCTCAGCCGCCTGGAATTGAACGATAGGCACGCACATCGTTCGGTGACACCGACGGCGCCTTGTTCGACCAGGCCTGGCGGATATAGGTCACGACCGCAGCGGCATCGTCATCGGACAAGCTCTGCG
>Ga0247742_10001250_pt1 | contig 18154 bp, 11 predicted proteins | sample UWRJL208509C2_FD_180944 | JGI IMG/M metagenome (GOLD analysis project Ga0247742, IMG submission 180944) | Plant litter microbial communities from Arlington Agricultural Research Station in Wisconsin, United States - UWRJ-L208-509C-2 | ecosystem: Environmental > Terrestrial > Plant litter >... | reverse complement strand
TCACAATTGGAGAAATACGAATATGCAATTGAACAGATGGGTTACAAAGTAGTAAAAAAAGCATTGGTGTATATAGGGGAAAACTTAGAAGTGGTACATTTGTAACGACAAAATATAACTATAAACTTCAATAAACATGTACGGAAAGATTAAAGAATATCTGCAAAGTGAGCTGCAGACTATCGAAGACAACGGGATTTTTAAAAAAGAAAGAATCATTACATCTCCACAGGGAGCTGAAATAACAATTTCAACTGGAGAGACGGTTTTGAATTTCTGTGCTAATAATTACCTCGGTTTATCTTCGCATCCTGAAGTAATACAGGCAGCAAAAGATGCACTTGACACACACGGATTTGGGATGTCTTCGGTGCGTTTTATCTGTGGTACACAGGATATTCATAAAACACTTGAGCAAAAAATAGCCGCGTTTTATGGAACTGAGGATACCATTTTATATGCCGCAGCTTTTGATGCAAATGGTGGTGTATTCGAACCTTTATTAAATGAAAATGATGCAATTATATCAGACAGTCTGAACCACGCTTCAATTATTGATGGGGTGCGTCTTTGTAAAGCGGCACGCTACCGTTATGAGAACAGTAATATGGAAGACCTGGAGCAACAGTTGATTAAAGCCACTGAAGCCGGTACAAGATTTAAATTGATTGTTACAGACGGAGTGTTTTCTATGGATGGGGTAGTAGCTCCATTGGATAAAATCTGTGATCTTGCCGACAAATATGATGCAATGGTAATGGTTGATGAATGTCATGCTGCCGGATTCATAGGAGCAACAGGAAAAGGAACACTGGAAGCAAAAGGTGTTATGGGAAGAGTTGACATCATCACAGGAACTTTAGGTAAAGCGCTTGGAGGAGCAATGGGTGGGTATACAACAGGAAAAAAAGAAATTATAGAGCTGCTTCGTCAGCGTTCCAGACCTTATCTGTTCTCTAATTCACTTGCTCCAGCTATAGTAGGAGCTTCAATTAAAGTTTTTGAATTATTGGAAAAGGATACTTCATTACGCGATAAGTTGGAGTGGAATACTAATTATTTTAAAGCAGGTATGAAAAAAGCAGGCTTTGATATAATAGATGGTGATTCAGCAATTGTACCAGTCATGTTGTATGATGCGAAGCTTTCCCAAAACATGGCCGACGAGTTATTAAAGAAAGGGATTTATGTAATTGGTTTCTTCTTCCCGGTAGTACCAAAAGAAAAAGCAAGAATAAGAGTACAATTGTCTGCTGCACATTCTAAAGAGCATTTAGATCATGCAATAAATGCCTTCACCGAAGTTGGACAGATGCTTAAGGTTATATAATTATCGCGAAAAGTTATAAGATATGTATTTTATGCAGTTTTTACGCGATTTTTTTAACATTACATTTTGTAATTAACTTTTAACATATTACTTTTGTTCAATATATAACGTATGTAATCAAATTAAAAACAAGTATGAAAAATCTAAACAAAATTTTTGCTGCCACCTTGTTGCTGCTAGGGTTAACTTCCCACGCACAAGACAGTGACAATCCATGGGCATTATCCTTTGGTGCTAATGCTGTTGATACGAGAACCAGTGCTGGAGACAAAAACTTCGCCGCTCATTTCGATCAACCTTTCAAAGTTAAAGAGAACTGGAACATTTTACCATCATTATCTTACATCAACGTGTCTAGATATATATCAAGTGGTTTTAGTTTTGGTGTTACCGGATCGGTTAATAAAATTACAAAATTAGTAGAGCGTTCTGCTGATAATCCTCTGGATTTCGTTGCAAAAAACCCTGGTGATTTGACTTACTACGGAGCTGATGGAGTTATTAAATATAGCTTTGCTGAATTAATCGGTTCAAAAGTTATAGATCCTTCCTTACACATTGGTGGAGGTTATACTTGGTTTGGTGATTATGATGGTGGAACAGTAAACGGAGGTGTTGGTCTTACAATCTGGTTTTCAGAAACAGTAGGTCTTCAATTACAATCTACTTACAAAAAAGCATTTAATGAAGATGATGCTACAAGAACTACAACTTTACCATCTCACTTCCAACACTTCGCTGGTCTTACTTTCAAATTTGGTGGTAAAGATACTGACGGAGATGGAACTTATGACAAAGATGATCTTTGTCCAGATGTTGCAGGTCCTAAAGAATTAAAAGGATGTCCTGATACAGACGGAGACGGAATACTTGACAAAGATGATGCTTGTGTTGATATCGCAGGTTTACCTGAGTTCCAAGGTTGTCCTGATACAGATAAAGATGGTATCGCTGATAAAGATGATGCTTGTCCAGATGTATTTGGTCTAAAAGCTTTAAACGGTTGTCCTGATACAGACGGTGACGGAGTTACTGACAAATCTGACAAATGTCCTACAGTTGCTGGTCCTAAAGAAAACGGTGGTTGTCCTTGGCCTGATACAGACGGAGATTCAGTTTTAGATAAAGATGACAGATGTCCAGATGTTAAAGGTACTGTTGCTAACAACGGTTGTCCTGAAATTACTGAAGAGCAAATCAACAAATTGAATGCTTACGCTAAAACTATCTTGTTCAACAGTGGTAAAGCTACTTTCAAACAAGAAACGTTCGCTGTATTACAATCAATCACTGCAATCTTAAAAGAATACCCTTCTTCTAGATTCAGTATTGAAGGTCACACAGATAGCGATGGTAAAGATGCAATGAACCAAAAATTATCTGAAGACAGAGCTGGTGCCGTGAAAAACTACTTGATAGAAAACGGAATCGCTGCTGAAAGATTAGCTTCAGTTGGTTTTGGTGAGTCTAAACCAATCGATACAAACAAAACTGCTAAAGGAAAAGCTAACAACAGAAGAGTTGAAGTGAAATTAGTAAAATAATTTTCTCCTTAAATATTTTAAGAAACGCCCCGATTTATCGGGGCGTTTTTTTATTTTTATAACATGGCAGATACTACATTTCTCAATCAGATTGCACAAGTTATAATCCGGGATTATTCAGCAAAACTTACTGATACAATAGTAGTTTTACCAAATAAACGGGCAAAGGTGTTTTTAATAGAAGCCCTCAAAAATCAGGCAGACACGAATATATTGTCGCCACAGATTATAAGTATAGAAGACTTTATACAGGATATATCAGGAATACGTTCAGTTGATCCTATAGAACTGTTGTTTGAATTCTATGAAGTATATCTCTCCATAACAGAACAACCGGCCAGACAGGCATTTGAGCTTTTTGCTAATTGGGCTAAAACCTTATTACAGGATTTTAATGAAATTGATCGGTATCTCCTTGAGCCGGCCCATGTATTGTCCTATTTAAAAGATATAGAAGATATCAAGAAATGGGGTGTTGAAGTAGAAAATAAAACAACACTGCTGGAAAATTATATAGATTTCTGGAAATTACTTCCCAAATATTATGAAGCACTCTACAATCATTTACTAAATAAAGGTATAGGATATCAGGGACTTATTTACAGAGAAGCTGTAAATAATCTGGATCACTTCTCTGCTGCCATAAAACTACAGGAATTTCTGTTTGCTGGATTCAATGCGCTAAATGCAGCCGAAGAAAAAATTATACAACATCTTATGGCATCTGGGCAGGCAAGGATATATTGGGATGCCGACCAGGCTTTTCTAAATGATCCTTTTCATGATGCAGGTTTGTTTGTACGTCGCTTTAAGGAAAGTTGGAAGCATTATAAGTCTAATCCATTTGAATGGATTATGAATGATTTTTCCGATGCTAAAAATATCAGCGTAATAGGTACACCCAAGACTATTGGACAGGCTAAGATTGCAGGCAGTATAATAGAAGATACTATCAATGCCAATCCAGGAGGTTCTCTGGATAAGGTTGCTATCGTTCTAGGTGAGGAAAATTTGCTGGTCCCGCTGTTATATTCACTGCCAGCTTCAGTCGGTGCGCTGAATATTACTATGGGCTATTCTGCAAAAAATAATCCGGCACAGATTATAGTGGCAAAGTTATTTAAGATGCATACAAATGCACTTTCAAGAACTAAAAGTGGATATGTTTTTTATTATAAAGATGTATTGGATGTCCTAAACCATCCCTTAATAGAGCCATTCGCAAAAACTACTGCACTTGTAACAATAATCAACCAGAATAACTACACTTTTATAACACATAAGAAACTTCTGGAACTAAATGAAAATAGCAGTGACTTATTTCACCTGATGTTCCGTAGATGGGATAACAGTTCGCTGGAGGTACTGGAAACACTTTCAGAGCTGCTCCGGATTATTAAAAATAACCTGAATAATGATAGCGAAGAAGAAAAGATTACAAAGGCATTTGTGTTCTCAATCTTTAAGGTTATTAATAAACTGATTAATTATTATTCAGCACACAGCCATATTGATAAAATTGAAACACTCTATGCAATATATAAACAGGTCATAGATCTTGCAGAAGTTTCTTTCGAAGGTGAACCGCTGAATGGGTTACAGGTTATGGGAGTACTGGAAAGCCGCGTGCTCGATTTTGAGACTGTAATCGTAACCTCGATGAATGAAGGTAAGTTTCCGGCAGGAAAGTCTCAGAATTCTTTTATTCCTTATGATGTCAAAAGAGAATTGGGACTCCCTACATTTAAAGAGAAAGATGCAATTTATACCTATCATTTTTACCACCTGCTCCAACGTGCAAAAAACATCTACTTACTTTACAATACAGAAAGTGAAGGTTTAGACGCAGGTGAAAGAAGCCGTTTTATAACCCAACTTGAAGTCGAAAGGCAGCCCAAACACAACCTTACCCAGAAAATATATAATGCCGTACTTCCTGAAATTGCCTACCAACCAATGGTAATACCGAAATCGGAAAGTGTTATGCTGCGATTAAAAGATATAGCAGATAAAGGTTTTTCTCCCTCTGCGCTGACTTCTTATATCAGGAATCCGGTAGATTTCTATTTCAAAAAAATACTACGTATCAGTGAGGTAGAAGAAGTAGAAGAAAATATTGCGCTGAATACTCTGGGAACAATTATTCATGAGACTTTAAAGGCCTTATACGATCCACTTATCGGAAAGTTCATGACAGAAGAAGATATTAAAAACTGTTTTGCTAAGGTTGATGATGAGGTGCTAAAACAATTCCGGATTGTTTACAAAGAAGGAGAAATCAAGAAAGGAAGGAATCTACTTGCTTTTGAAGTAGCAAAAAGAAATGTCCAGAATTTCCTTAAAACGGAGCTTGAACAGATCAAAGCGGGAGATGCGGTGAAAATAATAGCATTGGAAGAAACCTATGAAAGGATGTTAAATCATCCTGATTTGCCATTTCCGGTGCTTATAAAGGGAAATGTCGACAGAATTGAGCAACGCAACGGCAGGCTAAGAATAATCGATTACAAGACCGGAAAAGTTGAGACAGGGGATGTTTCACTAAAACAGTGGCATAAATTGACTTCCGATATAAAAAGCGACAAGATAATCCAAGTCCTGGCGTATGCTTACATGTATGCTCCAAAGGTCCAGGATCAGGAAATAGAAGCCGGAATCATCTCGTTCAAAAACCTGAGATCAGGATTCCTGCCTTTCAATTTCACTGAAAATAAAATACAAGTTTCCATAGTCAACGAAGAGATCTCAACAAATTACATCACCCAGCTTGTCGTATTACTCAAAGAAATACTCAACAAGGAGATTCCATTTACCGAAAAAATCTAACCACAAACAAAATAAATCAGCGGCGATCAGCGTTTATCTGCGTCATCAGCGTAGAATCCCACAAAAGAAAAGGCTCTCAGCAAGGAGAGCCTTTCTATTTTTATCGAAGCTAAACAATAAAGCTAAAACAATATTAAACCTTAGCCTTCATCAACCAATTCTTCATAGAAACCTCATTCTCAATAATGGATTTCAATTCCGTAATCGCAACGCGATCCTGTTTCATAGAATCCCTATGACGTATAGTAACTGTCCGATCCTCCAAAGTCTGGTGATCCACAGTAATACAAAACGGAGTACCCAAAGCATCCTGTCTTCTATATCTTCTTCCTACAGCATCCTTTTCGTCATAAGCTACATTGAAATCCCATTTAAGTTCGTCAATGATTTGTCTTGCAACATCAGGAAGTCCATCTTTTTTAACCAAAGGTAAAACTGCTGCTTTTGTAGGAGCCAAAACAGAAGGCAACTGCAATACTGTTCTTGTAGAACCATCTTCCAAAGTCTCTTCTTTTAATGAACTCGAGAAAACAGCAAGGAACATTCTGTCCAGTCCGACAGAAGTCTCTACCACATAAGGCGTATAGTTTTTATTCTCTTCAGTGTCGAAATATTGCATTTTTTTACCCGAGAATTCCTCATGTGCTTTTAAATCAAAATCAGTTCTCGAGTGAATACCCTCAAGTTCCTTAAATCCAAAAGGGAAATTAAATTCAATATCTGCAGCGGCATTAGCATAGTGTGCTAATTTCTCATGATCATGGAATCGGTAATTTTCTTTACCCAATCCTAATGACAAATGCCAGTTCAAACGGGTGGTTTTCCAATACTCATACCATTTCATCTCTTCACCTGGCTTCACGAAAAATTGCATTTCCATTTGTTCAAATTCACGCATACGGAAAATAAACTGCCGTGCAACTATCTCATTACGAAATGCTTTTCCTGTTTGGGCAATACCAAAAGGGATTTTCATCCTCCCAGATTTCTGAACATTAAGAAAATTCACAAAGATACCCTGTGCTGTTTCCGGGCGCAGGTATAAATCCATTGCGCTGTCGGCTGAGGCTCCAAGTTTGGTGCCAAACATAAGGTTGAATTGGCGTACTTCTGTCCAGTTTTTCGAACCGGTATCCGGATCGGCGATTTCAAGTTCCTCTATCAAAGCTTTTACATCTTCAAGATCACCGGCTCCAAGGGAACGGCCTAATCTTTCGCGTATTTCTTTCTCTTTGGCCAGATATTCAACAACACGGGTATTTGTAGTAATAAACTCCTCACGGTTGAACGCATCGCCAAATCGGGCAGCCGCTTTTTCTATTTCTTTCTCTGCTTTCTGATGGATCTTTTCAGCATGATCCTCAACCAGAACGTCAGCCCTGTATCTTTTTTTAGAGTCCTTGTTGTCGATCAACGGATCATTGAAAGCGTCCACGTGTCCTGAAGCTTTCCATGTAGTAGGGTGCATCAGAATCGCGGCATCAAGGCCAACAATATTCTCGTGCATCTGTACCATTGATTTCCACCAGTATTCTCTGATGTTTTTCTTTAATTCAACACCGTTCTGAGCATAATCATATACTGCGCTCAGACCATCGTAAATTTCGCTCGACGGGAAAATATATCCGTACTCCTTTGCATGCGAAACCACATTCTTAAATAAATCTTCCTGTTTTGCCATAGTGATGCAAAAATAAAAGTTTTTCTTAATAATTCACTATATGTAGGTTATAAATGGTTGCTGTTTAATTAACAAATAGTGCGGTTTTCCCGTAATAAATACTTTGAATGGTTTTTTAAGTTTACTATATAAAATAATTTAAGATGTTGAGACACCTCATAAATGTGCTTTTCCCAAAAGTCTGCGCTGGTTGTAAAACCTTTTTATTAGGCAATGAAAAAGTAATTTGTACACGATGTCGCCATGAAATACCCTTAACAGGTTTTTATATGGATCCGAATAATGATTCTTACAAAAAGTTTTATGGCAGGATTATAGTCGACCATGTCTCTTCATTTATGTACTATCATAAAAAGGGAATTGTACAGGAAATAATCCACAGCCTAAAATATCGGGGACATGAGGAGATAGGCAGTATGTTGGGAGAATGGTATGCAGGCCATCTTAAAGAATTAGAGTTGCATACAAAGGTGGATTTAATAATTCCTGTCCCACTACATAAAAAGAAGTTGCGACAGAGAGGCTACAATCAGGTATCTGCGTTTAGCAGGACACTTTCAGAAAAACTAAATATACCATACAATGAGCAACTTCTTGTTCGTAAAGTACATTCCAAAACCCAATCTAAAAAGAGCCGGAGCAACCGCATAGAAATAAAAGAAGGAGTGTTTGATGTAGCCTTCGATGAAAACCATCACAATAAACATTATCTGTTGATTGACGACGTACTCACTACAGGCTCTACACTCGAAGCATGCGGCCGGGCATTATTAAAAATACCGGGCGCAAAACTGAGTATAATTACTATGGCAATAACGGATTCTTAGTAGTGCAAATAAAAGTATACCTAAGGGGCCTTTTTTACATAGCTGTTAAAATAATCACATTCATTGATTATTTCCTGGTAATAAGCTGTATTTGAATATTGTTTTTTTAAAATGGCGAAATTATCCCATCCAAAAAATTTAATATCATTAGACCATAGATCCCAGTTTTCATTGCCTGAATAGTAGGTTGCATTATAATATTGGTTGCGTTCACACTTCGCCAGCATATAATGGCATTTTGCTTTAGCTTCACTATTTAGAGCAGCAGCTAGGGCATTTTTATAATACATCGAAGCGATAGTGCAATCGGTAATCATTTTCCGCGTAGGATTCTCAATTTCCATAGGAGTATAAGGAGCCCCAATGATATTGCATTCATAAAATATCCTTCCATTACCAAAATGGGAAATATTATAGAATGCATTTCCAAGCAGTAAGCTGTTATTATATACGTTCTCGTTCTTGGATAGTTGTTTTTGTATGTTTTCTATTTGTAGAAGAAATTCCAGTTTAGAATATTTTTTGCCCTTTAATCCTGCACTGATTTCACAGTCATGACAATCTTTTATAAACCCATTAAAAGGATTTGTCAGGAACAATTCGTTTCTTACCGTTTCTGTTTTCTTCATAAAAAGAATAGCCTGTCTTATATCATTTCGGAATGTAGCTTTCACGGCCTGATATTCATAAATATCATCTATAGATACATCATAAACTCCGAGCGCGACTTTTTCGAGTGCGGTTTTGTTTTTCTTTAAAAGAAATGTGAGCATAGCCTGCAAATCACTTTCATTATTATAAAAATTCGGGTTTCTTACAAATAACTCTGATAAGACATTGTTGCTTTGTGATTTGTAAAGTGCAGACAGGTAAGCCTTACTCCACTGGGTTGCATTCTGGTATCTGAAATCAGTAATTTGTTGATTGGGCAATTGATTGTAAAGCCAATCGAGATCACTGACTATTGTTTTTTCATTATTTGGATCAATAACATCTATTTTACTGAGGTTATTTACAAACCTTAATAAGCGCAACTGGACAAGGGCCAGTTTTGTTTTTGGTGTTTTCTTTTCTGCCGTGTCAAAATAATTGTCGGCTACAGCAAAATTGCCTTCAAGGGTACTTAAATATCCTGCCGCCATATTCCATATAAATGGCTGCTCGGTGGTATTGGATTTAGCAATCATGTTGACCAAAGAAATAGCTGAAATATCAAGACTGTCTTTAATTTGTTTTTTGTTGATTGAGACAGAGGTGGTAAACGATTGGTTTATTTTCTTTTCCTGTTTATTGACAAGTCTGGTCAACAGAAAATTAAGATGCTTGTTTTTTGCATCCAATCCATAAATCATTTTTATTGCTTTTTCTTCATCTCCATAATATCCCTGTATAGCCCATAATGCCGCCTTTTCATCTGTATTTTTTGCCATTGAAAGTGATTGTATCCAATCTGTTTCCTCCTGAGGATGGAAACAATAGGCTGCAACTGTTCGCATCTCAGGGCATTTATCAAAAACCTGACTGTATAAATAATTAGATCTTGCATAATTTTGGCGATGGTATTCCACTCCGGCAATGTAAGCAACTGCCCGATAGTATAAAGTGTTTTTAGGGACTTCGCTTTCTGTTCTGAGAAAAAAATCAATAGCATTTTGCTTAGTGTCGCTGTAAAACCACGCCTTAATCGTTTGAAACCAATAACGGTTCTTTAGGAAATTGTCATCAGTTGTGCTGTATTTATTTTCTATGGATTTTATCCAGTCTTCATCCTTGAAATTTTTTTCCTGATGGTTTTCATAAGACCAATAATCTACGTCAGCCGAAACAGTTTCGATAGCTTTTGAATAGTGTAGGAATTCAATGAGATTTCTCGTCTTTTCGTCTTTTAGATTTAATTTTTTAGCCAATCGGTTAGAAATAGTCTTCTTTTTGCCAAGAATGCAATCATACAGGTCTTCTACTACAACATTGGAGAGTGAATCCACAAATAAAAATTGTATGGTTTTAAGATTTATTTTTTTATCCATATAAGCTGACCACTCATTAACTATTTGAGTATTAAATCCCGGATTTTGTACAAAGCCGTATTGTTTGTTATAAAAAACATCAGGTGACAGAAACAGAGGAGTATATGACGCGTCTGCAAAAGTTTCCGGTGTAAAATTAGAATCATAAGTGAATTCCAATTCATCATAATCCCAACAGGCATAAATTGCCCCGGATATAAAAAGCGCAGCTGCACTAAAAACAATCAGTAATCTGCTTAAAAATACTCTTTTCATATTGTTTTATATTTAAATCATCAAGATCATAAAAAATAATTTCTTTTGGTTTACTACCAATATCCTCTGACAAATCATCACCCATCTGTAATAAATCAGAAGCAGTTACATATTCCTGCTTGATCAGATCATTTTTTTTATAGAATGTACCTTTTTTATAATTGCTGTTTTTTACACGAAAAAAGCTGTTTTTAAGTGGTATAAAGTTACTGTCTTTCTGTAATGAGGAGATAGCGATTTTGTTTTTTAATCCTAAAACTTTTCCGTTTTGAATATGAATTCCCCATGAATAAATTGGGATTGCCACATCAAGTTTTAGTGGATATTTCTTCAAGCTCTTCAAATAAAGGGCAGCAATTTTTTTATCGTAAATCGAATTCATGGTATCCGATCCTATTTTACCCATATTATAATACATAAGTACACCATGATCGACATTTGGAATCCCTGTCTTCCTAAAATATTTTATCTGGTGTAGTCTAATGGTGGCCGACAGTTTTTTATCTGATATTTTCTTGAAAGCAGCGACAAACTTCATATAATTGACTTTGCTTTCCAGAGTCCAGTCACAGTCTATCTGGATTTCTCTACAACTTATCTTATTTTGTAAATTGATCTGTGTTATAAATGAATTGGTTTTTTCTGCTAAATCCCGTATAGCGATGTTCGGATTAAGAAACACTTTGTTTTTGATGTATACAACCGGGACGACAATAAAGCCGGCCGTACTTTGTGAAAAATGTATCGGACTCTCAGGAAAAGGAATCCCTTTAGTATTCATGCTAATATCAAAATAACGTAAATATATTTTTTTTACGTTGTTTTCTGTAAGAGTCTTTTTTTCTGTTTGGGAAAGTCGGAATAGTGTTTTCCAGTAGTAAAAAGCAATATCAGGTTTCTTACTATCGCTACAGCCTAGTAAGAATAGAAATAACAGACCGCAGGACAAAAAATTCTTCACCGGAAAAGATATTGGAATACATTTTCAAAAGTAGGATTTAATTATGAAAGGCAATCTAAAATAACAGTGATACTTATCCGCTATTATTATTTGATAACCCCGATTTTTATGATACAATATAATTTTCCTAAAAGATTTCGTTTACACTAAATATAATTGTTATTTTGTGGCTTATAAAATCCTGTTTGATGTTGAAAACCAACTATAAGTTTATTTTATTCCTTCTGGCAATTGTTGTTAGTGGCTGTGCCAAAAGAGGTAGTATTACCGGCGGTGTAAAAGATACCTTAGCACCTGTGCTAGAAATGAGCCTCCCTAAGAATTTCAGTACAGAATTTAAAGAAAAAGAAATTAAACTTTATTTTGATGAATACGTCAAACTTAAAGATGTAAACAAACAGTTGGTTGTCTCTCCTCCAATGAATACAGCTCCTGATATCTCACCCACCAATGCAAGCAAATACCTGACTATAAAAATTAAAGATACGTTAAAGCCAAATACTACATACAGCTTTAACTTTGGACAAAGTATACAGGATAACAATGAAAACAATCCATACCCACAATTCAAGTATGTATTTTCAACAGGGACTTATATTGACTCGCTTTCCATAGAAGGGACAATATCAGATGCATTGGAAAAAAAGACAGACAATTTCGTAAATGTGATGCTTTATGAAGTCAATGATAAATTTACAGATTCAATTATTTATAAAGAAAAGCCAAGATATGTGACTAATACCCTTGATAGTCTTACATCTTTTAAAATTGAGAATATAAAGGCCGGAAAATACTTGTTGGTAGCACTAAAGGATAACATAGCCAACTATAAGTTTGATGTAAAAAAAGACAGAATTGCGTTTCACACCGAACAAATTACAGTACCGTCAACTGAAAATTATAAATTACAGCTATTTAGTGAAGTTCCTCCTTTTAAGGCCGCGAAACCAACACAGGCTGCCGGTGGAAGGTTATTGATGGGCTATGAAGGCAAACCGGATGACATCAAAACAACACTTAAAAATGGGAACGAAATCCTGCCAACAGTAATAACTCGTATGCCGGATAAAGATTCAGTACAGATATGGTTCAAACCGGTAAAAGTAGATTCATTGAAAATAGACATTGAAAAAGGTAATTTTATTAAAGATTTTAATGTCAAAATAAAAGCGCAAAAAAGGGATACGCTGAATATAAGTGCCTTGCAAAGCGGTACGCTAAATCTGAGGGATACATTTACACTTAGTGCAACTACACCGCTGGTGCAATTTGACAATTCCAAAATGAGCCTTGTAAATAAAGATTCTATAGTGGTACCTTTTACAACCGAATACGATGCATTCAACCAGAAGTTAAAGATCCTGTTCGATAAACAGCCGCTTGAGAGATATTCATTCAGGGCTATGCCGGGAGCAATGGTAGATTTTTATGAAATGCAAAACGATACCCTGGCTTTTAGCCTGTCTACGAAAAACACTTCAGACTATGGTAATCTGCGGCTTAATCTGCATAACGTAAAACAGTTTCCTGTGATAATACAGCTGACTGATCCAAAAGGAAAAGTGCTGGCTTCAGAATATTCTGAAAGTGCTACCACAGTAGATTTTAATGGATTGGAACCAAATACTTTTACACTTCGCTTGATTTATGACGAGAATAAAAATAAGGAATGGGATCCAGGGAATTACCTCGAAAAGAGGCAGTCGGAAGAAGTTATTTATTTTCCTAAGGAAATTATTGTACGTTCCAACTGGGATGTGAACCAGGATTTCGATCTTAAGGAATGACAATAATGGAATTTCATTTGGTTGTTTATCCCTTAATCAATAATTGTAAAATTGTCCCTGTCATTTAAAAAGGCAAGCCTGCTTCGTGTTTCTAACATTGCGTCTTTATCCAATGTGGCAATAAAGATATCTTCCGATTCATTAGGTTTAATGATGTAATTACCCAAAAAGTCAGCCACTTGTGAATGGCCTATATATTCATGTTTGTTATTGTCCTGCCCGATACGATTCACACCAATAGTATAGCATATGTTTTCAACGGCTCTGGCCCTGAGTAATATATCCCAGGCATTAATTCTGGGCTTCGGCCAACTTGCAACATAAATAAGGAGATCATAATCTTCTGTGTTTCTTGAGAAAACCGGAAAGCGAAGGTCATAACATACTAAGGGACAAATTCTGAAGCCTTTATATTCCACTATCAGCCTATCCTTACCTGCACTATACGTTTTGTCTTCACCTGCAAGTGTAAACAAATGCCGCTTGTCATAAAACTGTACTTCTCCTGATGGAAAAACAAACAGCAGTCTATTGTAAAACTGTCCACCTTCTTCTATGATCACGCTGCCTGTTATAGCTAGCTGCCTGGCTTTTGCCAAAGACTGTAGCCATAGTACAGTTGCATCCTGCATGCTTTCTGCAACCGCCTGTGGATTCATAGAAAAACCGGTAGTAAACATTTCGGGTAGCACTACTAAATCGATTTCTTCAGCAATAGAATCAATTTTCCGACTAAAATATGCTCTGTTCGCTTCGGGATTCTCCCAAACTATTGCTGATTGTATAAGTGCTACCTTCATAATTCTGACGTTATATTATGTTCTTCCATCTTGCCTCTATTCCACCCTAATCTCATCCACAAAAATATAAGCTTCCCCACCAAATCCCTGATGCCATTCCGGTAATTTGCCAAAGTTGTATGCCTTTACTTTTATATATCTGGCATTGCCGATTGTCTGGCTCTTAAAGTCTACAATTTTAGTATCGCTTATTTGTGGTTCCAAAGTATTTACTATGGTTTTTATCAATGTAAAATTAATATTGTCAACCGAAGTATAAAACTCAACTTTTGTAGGCATAAGAATCCATGCCCGACTGTCCTGTAGGAAATCTGCCGATATTTCTGAAATTTTCTTTTGCAGCTGCAAATCAATCACAGCTTCAAAATCTTTCCCCTGATATCCCTGCCAGTCTCCTTTTCTCCAGTTCTCTGAACCATTAATACCGTCAATTAATCCTTCTGCACCCCCCGCATTGTATTGTAAATCATATTCTGTTTGGAGTGTAATAGTATAATTGTTTGGCTTTTTAATGAAGGTGGCGGAAATAATATTGCTGCTGGTATTTGATTCTAAATCAACACGTGAATAAGCATAGATTTTAGAGGTTTTATCGATCTCGACAGGACCTGAATAAACTTTAAAAGCAGTATTTTTTTCTGTCTCGTTTTCGATTTTATACATTATTAGATTATCTCTGTAACGTCCTGAATCGAAATTGTCATTGTCAAGTGTAATTTGTAATTTGTCTTTAAATGATTTGCTTGTTGCATTGATCACGGGAACCGGAATAATTACTTTATATTCCATATTGTAAGTTGGAGACGGGGGTTTTATTCCTAAATGACTATAGGTTGCTTTGTCGCCGTTTTTGAGAATTTCTTTTGTGCTTCCATCTTCAAAATGTACTCGTATGTTGTCAAAATTAGGGTTTGTAACAGTCCATGAGAGGCTGCCGGGAGTGACGGCATAAAGTCCTATAGAACTCAATACATACCATGAACTCATTTGTCCGCAATCTTCATTGCCAATTAGACCATCAGGAGTGTTTTTGTAAAATTCATTTAAAATATAATGAACTTTCTCTGCGGTCTTTTCGGGCTTGTCAATGTAATTGTACAGATAGGCTATATGATGGCTTGGCTCATTACCATGTGCATATTGCCCTATCAGGCCTGTAATATCAACTTGTTCCCTTCCTGTAGTAGCTGAAGGTGCTGAGAACATCTCATCCAGTTTGGCTTCAAATTTGTCTTTCCCACCATACGCTTGAATCATGCCGGAGATATCCTGAGGAACAAAAAAAGAATATTGCCATGAATTACCCTCCGTGAAATTATTGCTTACTTCACGTGGATCAAAAGGCGTATCCCAACCTCCATTTTTCTTTGCATGCATGAATCCTGCCTTCCAGTCAAAGATATTCTTCCAGTTTTGTGAGCGCTGCATGAAATAGCTATAGTCTTCTTTTTTATTCAGAATAGATGCCATTTGTGCGATACACCAGTCATCATAAGCATATTCAAGGGTTTTGGAAACACTTTCATGTTCGTCATCTATAGCTATAAAACCATTCTTTTTATAGGCTTCCAATCCCAAGTGATCAAGCATGGCACTATGTTTAGAAGCTTCAAATGCCTTTTCATAATCAAATCCTTTAATTCCTTTAACCATAGCATCTGCAATTACGGAAACGGAATGATAACCAATCATACAATCCGTCTCATTAGATGCAAGTTCCCATACTGGTAATCGCCCACCTTGTTCATATTGTTTTAAAAAGGTATTGATAAAATCAGAAGTCCGTTTTTTATCAATTAAAGTATATAAGGGATTTGCCGCTCTGAACGTATCCCAAAGAGAGAATACTGAGTAATAAGCAAATCCTTCTGCCTGGTGTATTTGATTATCACGCCCACGGTATTTACCATCAATGTCCTGTGCGATATTCGGCTGCATCATGGTATGGTATAAAGCCGTGTAGAAAATAGTTTTTTTAGTATTGTCAGCAGATATGACTTCTATTTTGGATAGTTCCTTATCCCAAAGTTTCTCAGCATTCTTTCTGATTTTATTAAAGTCCCAACCCTTAATCTCAGACATATTGAGTTTCGCACCTTCATAACCTGTAGGTGAAAGAGATACTTTGATCAATAGCTTCTCACCTTTTTTTACCTGTTTCGAAAAACTTATTGCGAGCAAACTTCCGGCAAAAAATGTATCTGTTGTTTTTGCCGGAGCAAATGCATTATTATTAACTTTAGTTATTTTCATTGGCTGGCTAAACTCAATGCGTGCATATACATACTGATCTCTTGCCCATGCAGAACTCTCCCTAAGCACTTCTATGGTCTTGTTGTCAATAATTCTTACATCACCCATCAGAAGCTGATCCCGATGGTTTAAATCGAGGATAACATTTGCCTGCCCAGCTTCATTAAAGGTGTACTGGTGAAAACCCACACGTGTTGAAGCTGTCAACGCCACATCTATATTGTATTTGTCCAGTTTTACACTATAAAAAGCGGCAGAAGCCTTTTCATTTGAATGAGAAAATCTTGAGCTGTATTCTTTATTATTCAATATTGGTTCTCCCATTGTTGGCATCAGCATAATATCGCCAAAATCAGAAACTCCCGTGCCATTTAAATGGGTATGAGAAAATCCATAAATGATATTATCCGAATAATGATACCCCGAGCATCCGTCCCAGCTTCCGTCAATCCTTGTGTCCGGTGATAGCTGTACCATTCCAAAAGGTGTCGTAGCTCCAGGAAAAGTATGTCCGTGTCCTCCGGTTCCTATCATTGGGTTTACATATTGGCTGTAATTTTGCGACAGCATCACTATAGGGAAAATTATAAATAGTAGTATTGAAAGCTTTCTCATCAGAATTAGGAGTGTAGGATGTTTCGTTAGTATAGATTTGTAATAAAAGCATAAATTTAGAGTTTATATTGCTAAATAAAATGAGTTATTATGAAGATTTTAAAAACTGTTGTTTTTCTGTCTAGTGTATTGGTTTTGTCTTCCTGTAAATCGATTCAGATTGAACTAATGGAGTTAAGGAAAAACAATCAGGAATTAAGAGTTCAGAATATAATATTGAAAGACTCATTATATTTGCTGGCATATAGAAAAAATGATAGTATAAAGGCCGTGGTTTCCCTAGATAGATTTAAAACTGTTTATCGTGGAATTGGCAATAGCATAACCATAATTGTTCCCAATGCTGTTAAAACAACAGTTGTTGGATCAGGTTTGGAAAAAATGGACGGGATTGGACATTATATTTTAAAACCTGGTGCTGGCAATGAGACAGAATTGAAAATAAAAGCAGTGATGCCCGATGGTAGTATTTATGAAGAATCCAAGGTTCTGAAAATTAAAAATATAAACGCAGAAATAGCTTATATTGATAATTATTATTGGAATTCCCCTGTAATGATGAAATTAGAAGGAATAATTAATGCAAAGATAAACGTAAAAATATCCGATTTTGTATACGAATTTAGTGATGAAGTTACTGGTTTCACAGTTGTTTTTCCAGACAATAAAAGTATAAGTGTTGAGGGAAATATGATGAATGAAGAAGTAAAAAAGAAGTTGCGAGGCCTTAAACCAAACGATATTCTAAAGATAAGTGAAATAAGAACTGTAATAAGAGATCAGGCTATTGGTTTACTGCCTGCATTAAATACGATTTTAATTAAATTAATGGCTTAATGTTATGACAAGCCGAATAAATCTGAGTTATCAGCTCCCGACGCTTCGGGACAATCCCGGCTGATAATCCGAAGGATTTGTATAAAAACAAAAAACGCATCCAAATAAATGAATGCGTTCTCCTATAAATTTAAAATATATTATCCTTTTAAACTTGCAGATAAAAACTCCCTGTTCATTCTCGCAATATTTTCAAGAGAAATCCCTTTTGGACATTCTACTTCACAGGCTCCTGTATTAGTACAGTTACCAAAACCTTCAGCATCCATCTGGTGCACCATGTTCAATACACGGTCAGCAGCCTCAATCTGTCCTTGCGGTAATAATGCAAACTGGGATACTTTTGCAGAAACAAACAGCATAGCTGATGAGTTTTTACAAGAAGCAACACAAGCTCCACAACCAATACAG
>Ga0247742_10001245_pt1 | contig 18178 bp, 18 predicted proteins | sample UWRJL208509C2_FD_180944 | JGI IMG/M metagenome (GOLD analysis project Ga0247742, IMG submission 180944) | Plant litter microbial communities from Arlington Agricultural Research Station in Wisconsin, United States - UWRJ-L208-509C-2 | ecosystem: Environmental > Terrestrial > Plant litter >... | reverse complement strand
AGTGATGTGGGCCGAGCTCTGCAGAAAGTCGCTGGAAATTGGGTCGCCGACGTAGCTGAAGACCGCGCCCTGCGGCGTCTCCATGAAGGTCAGAAGTTCGATCGCGTCTCCGATGAGCAGGTCAGCCTTCTTGTCAATCAAAAGCCGTTGTGCAGCAGGCTGATCATCTGCGAGGACAATCGTGCTCTTAGTGTAGGCGCTCTTGAGATACTCAGCCTGGATGGTCCCTGTCTCGGCCGCGATGCGCACCCCGGCAAGCGCATCAGGCGCGCTGTCTTGGAACGTTTCGTTTCCGATCAACACCGAATGCGATCGATAGTATGGAGATGAGAAATCGATACGTGCAGCACGCTCTTTCGTGTAGGCCATGCTCGCCACGATCAGATCGTACTGATTGCCTTCGAGACCCTCGATGATCTCCTTCCAAGGCACGGCCTGAAAGGTACAATCCGCTGACATCTTGGCACACAATGCCTTGGCGATATCGACATCGAACCCTTTCAGCTCGCCGGATTCGACGAAATTGAACGGCGGGTAAGCGCCCTCCGTCGCAATCCGCAAACTGTCGGCATGGCTTGCCCCAGCCGAGACAGCGATTGTTATACCAATAGCAAGCGCGAACAGTCGAAACATAGTGGAATCTCCTCGATGTCCGACTGTAGCAAGCGAGAGCTAATAAAGCTTTTCAACCATGACTGCAATTTTGCGCTCCGTCTCGAGCGGCGGGTGGTCCCTGTTGTCTTTGAAGATTTGGTACAGACCCACAAGGGACATCGCCGCAAAATCGATCGGCAATCGAAACTTGTCAAAGCACTGGGAACACGCAGTAAGCGAGTGAGTTAAATCTCATGCCAACCAGGATCGTATCGATGACCCCAGCCAGTTTTCGCCAGCCGTTTTTCGACACCGTTCAGGAGTTGACGGACTTCGGGGACGATATTCAACCCGGCGAAAGCATTTACTGGAGCGCCGAATACATCGCACGAGGCACGCAGTGGTACCACTTTAATGGTTGCGGCCGCTACGGCGAATGGGACGCTGTAGGTCAGGCCTACGATCTCCAAACGAGATTGCTGACCGATGTGGACGCCCAACTCATGACGCTTGCCTTCCTCGACTTTCAGGACAACCAGCTCATCGCGGCGTATACGGGTCCAAAGGGGCAAGCGGCCCATATCGCTTGCGGGCTGATTACGGCCGAGTCGCGCAGTTTTCCGGAAGTAATCTCCGTCTTAATTGATAGACGGCAGACCGTTGGCGTCGAGGTGGTCCATCAGACACTGACAGCCTTTGTCTTCGTAGGATTCGAGCGGGCTGATGACGCCCGATCGGTTTCCGATAATCCATGCTTGGCGAACTCGAAGGATTTTCTCTCGGCCCACTGGTACCGGAACCGGGTTCGGATTGTGCCACCCAGCGCCGAGCAATGGATTTCCGTGACCCGGGATGCCTAGCCCGTATTCGAGATTCAAAATCAGATAGATGCGTCGGCTGGTTCACGTGCGGGTTTATTTAGCTCCCGAAGAAAACGGGTGTTTCGTTCAATCGTTCATTTGGCTCGGAGTCCAGATTGTTACACTCCGCATAGCGTGTCCGCTCGCAATCGAGAAAGGCTGCAAATGGATTCCCTTCAGTTGGCACTACCGTCCCACGACAGCTTTGTCGCTCCGACGCCAAAGTGCACGCTGATGACCAATGATCCCCTATCTATTCTAGCCTTCGCAGTCCAAGGATATGAGCGGCACGGCGCGAGTGCTCTGGTAACACGGGTCGAGATAATCCGAGGCGCGGCAAGATCAGTCGGCGCGCAGATGGCCGTTCACCCAGACGGCAGCTTTTGTGGCTTCGTATCTGGCGGCTGTACCGAAATAGCGGTCGCCGCCGAGGCCATGTCTGCTATTCACGTTGGCGTCGACCGCTTCCTGCTTGGAGAAGCGTCTAGATTCTTCGATATCGTCCTGGCCTGTGGCGGTGCGATAAAGCTTCATATTCACGTCATCAGGCACCCTGATCGCCTTTTCCAGGCGATAGCGGCGATATCTAGCAGACAGATTGCATGCCTGGCGATCGACATCCAAGCACAGAGCCTTTCTTTTCTTGCAAAGCCAACCAATACAGGATGGTCTGAAGGAACCTTCCAGCGCCTCTACCCACCCACTAGCCGACTTACAACTTTTGGAAGTGGCATCGAAGGTCAACCGATCGCGAGTTTGGCGTCCACGGCAGGGCTCGATGTGGTTGCCCTCGGCAAGTCAGATAAGCTGGAGCCGGAGGCCGTCGACAGTGATACCGCGGTGGTGCTCTTGCCTCACGACCTCGAAGCAGAATTGCCAATTCTCGTGATCGCGCTTAGACGGGACCCCTTATACATCGGGGCACTCGGTAGTGAACAGACGCATGCAAAGCGGCTCACCGCCCTGCGCGAGCTTGGTTTCTCAGACCACGAAACAGACACTATCCGCGCCCCGATCGGACTGGTGCCAAAAGCAAGGGACGCACAAACGCTTGCTCTGTCGGTACTCGCGGAAATCGTCGCCGTGCGAAACCAAAGTGGTGCGTGACAAATTACGCACCTAAGTATTCGGCATCACGCGCCCGCCTTCCGCGACGATCTGCTCTGGAGTATCCACATCTACGAGCGCGGCCTCTCCAATCTCAACCTCGATGACGTCCAGTCGGGAACTTTCCACGATGTTGCGTGCACCGATGTCGCCCTTAATGGCCTTGGCCTCTTCGAACAGACTTCGCGGCAAGATCACTGGATTGCCATTCCTTCCCCTCGAGGTGGCTCGCACGATCGAAAGACCTCCCGCAATCAGGAAGGCTTCTATCATCCGGTTAATGTCTGCCGAGCGGACGAGCGGCATATCCGCCAACATAATCATCGCCCCACTGGCGGCGGCAACGACTTCATCGGAAAGGGCCGCTTTTAAGGATGATGCCAAACCAGAAGCATAATCAGCATTTTCTATGAACCTTACCGATATCGAGCCTATGGCATAGCGGATAGCCTGCGGGCTGTGACCTATTACTACTTGAACGCTGTCACCGGTACTTTCAATTGCCGAAGATGCCACCCGTTTTACCAAAGGTATGCCGTCGAACTCTGCCAAGAGCTTGTTACCGCTCTCGCGCATGCGGACGCCAGCGCCCGCCGCAAGGATGACAATCGCCACGGAAATTCGCTCATCGTCTTGAGTGCTGGTTCCAGTTGAAGACCCGTGCGAAACCATCTTCTCCCTCAACTGGCCACCGGAGGCGTGGCCCTCACCTGCTGGAGCCGTCGTCATCCAGCAACTTTCTGATAGCCATGACGCCCTTCGCTGTATCGGACCATGACTGCCGCCAGACGAGAAGTGCGACGCAGGAAGCGGTAGCGACGAGTAACGGCAGTGGGCCGAGAAACCAGAAAGCCGCTGCCACCGTGAAGTAATACGAGCGAACGCCGACGCTGAATGATCGGAGCGCCGGGTTGAGGACGAGCGTCAGAGCGTGCGCCCATGCCGCAATGTCACGCTCTTCCTGACGTGATGGACTGGCACCAATGGCTGCCAGACAGTAATTGATCTGGCGTACCGCCCAAATGAAGTCCGACAGGCCCCTGAGCAACGTCGCCACCACCAACAGCACTTTGCATTGGAAAAACCAGGGTGGGTCCTGTGCCGCGAAAAGAGCGATGAGGCCGTGACCAGAACCATAGTTTGGCTCAACGAAAAGGGCTCCGCTCAAGCCGACGATAACGATCAGGTTTGCTGAACCAAAAAAGGACGCCGAATTGATCGTATGGCCAAGGATTGCCGCGTCACCGATGAAGTTATTGTCTCGGGTCAAGACCTCGCGCATCCATGCCGCTCGGATGCGAACCATGTCCATTGAAAGGCTGTCGTTCTTCCGCGGCCAACCCAAGGCCATCAATGGCTCAAGAGCGATCCAGACAGTAAGGAACAAAAGGATGGCAAAGACATTCAGAAGGTCCATCGGCTACCCCACGCGACATCGGCAACCAACTCTAGTTGCGGCTAACACGACTACAAGAGGGACTTCGCTCTGAATAGTATCAGCCTGTCGAATAACGCCGTGAAAGCTTTGCGAACAGTTTCTTCAAACCAGCTTCTCTGACGCGATGGGCAGCTTCTGAGGCTGACATCCAAACAAGCTCTCGCTGACCACGCTCTGGAAAAACCAAGCGGGTCTCCCTGACTTCGATCAGGTGCACCTGCACGTCGGCTGGGACCGCATCGCCATTCGCCAGAACTTTGTCGTAAGTGAAGGTTCCGAAAGGCTTAATATGGACCTTTCCCTTCACACCCGCCTCCTCCCAGGCTTCCTGCTTGGCTGCTTTGTGGCAACTGAGACCCGGGATCGGCCAGCCTTTGGGAATGGTCCACCTCTTGGTCTCACGGGTGGTGATCAGGAGAACTTCGGCGTCGCCAGCCGGACTGGTACGAAAGCACAGCCCGCCGACCTGCTGCACCGGACGCTTCCGATCCATTAGTGTTCCGTGTAGCAATCGCGTCAGACGAGACATCCCTGCTTCCGATCGTAGTGATACGGAACCCGCACAACTGAGGGGCTTGCGGGTTCCGGAGAAATGCACTGCTGCCATCAACGTCGCTAAGTCATATTAGTTGCGACATACCTAATGTGCGGCAGTGGTGGTTAACAAGTCGATAATGTTCCAAGAGCCATCGGATGAGCCGGCGTCAACCAGCAGCGCACTCGGTGACTGGTTCGTCACGGTGGGTCGCTGAAATGCTGGACTCTCACTAAGTCAACGTCGCATTAACGGATCAAGTCCAGCCCGTGAACCACCATATGCGCGTTTAAGGGGCTGCGGCCACGCCTCCGTATGGATGAGTTGGTTTGTGGATCGACGCGTGACTCAGCCCGAAAGCGAATTATTCGAGGCGCACTCGTCAAAGCATATTGCCCGCCCTATGTTCCGCGCGTTGCAAATCTCTGCTTAGGAAAATTGATATTGACCAATCCTCAGGACTTGGACAGCTTCGAACTCCGAGCGCTGAAAAACCTTGTGAACGGCGAATGTGCTTACCTCACCGATTCCATTGTCCAGCGCTTGATTTGGCTTTCATTGGCGACGCGGTCGGACGATGGCAAGGTCCACGCTTCCGAGCTTGGGAAGGATGTCGTTTTGCAGTCCCGCCCGCTCCGGTCAGAATTTCCAATAGGTGCCGGGGACTGGCAAGCCCGCCGTCCGACTAAATGAAACGGGAGCTAGTGTGCTTCCCTGCCTCCCTACGCCTGTGGCAGACGGATCGAGGTATGACGGGTCATGAGACGGCGGAGGGTTGAACTCTGAGGGAATAACATCCCTCCGCCTAGCGCTCACAGCATGCATCAGCGAGCGCGTGCTCCATAACACACCAACGCCTGGATTGTTCCCTGCGAAGGAGAGCAGCGGAGGGTTGGAAGCTTAGGAGAGTCACCCTCCGCCTAGCGCTGTGGAGAACTCGGACAAGCACACAGCGATGCCTTTCAACACCAATTTGCGTAAAATGTTCCGACGGTGGCAACACGTTCATTTGAATCGGAACGAATCACATCTTCGACAGTTAAGTCGCGTCAATAGTCATCGAGTAAAGCGTCAGGGATGGCATGCACCGCATCCCGATAGCACCGCTCGATGTCGAAATGGACGAAATCGGCAAGTACGCTCCCGCTTCGAGCGTTGAAGCGCTGACGGCGCTCCTAACAAGCCTTGAGTGGCCGAACAAAAAGCCGAAGGAATTCAACGAGCGCTGGTGTCGTCATTCGAAATGCTCCACCACATAATCGAACCAGCGGCCGCTCGCGAGGCGTTCGTGCATGCTGCTCACGCCGCAGGGATGCCCGTCCTTCCCGACGACATGGCTGAGGTCCGGAAAGGCCGGGTGAAAAAAGACCCGACCAACAGGCCGGGTCACGTGAACTGGATGTCAGGGATCCCTAGGATAGCACCGCCGTCCGTCCGATCAAGCTAATTCAGCCGAGGTGATGTCTCCAGAAATCGAATGCCACATTCTCTGGAAGTCGCGCAGATTTCGAAATCCATTGCTATAAGACTCAATTCGAATAGCGAATTCTTCAAGGGTGACCAAAAGCTGGCCCCTGACTTGGTTGAGTTTGCCGGGCTAGCGCACAACCCGGGGCCACCCCCCCTTTTTTTGGGCATAATGGCGGGGAAGCGCTTGATGAATGCGTGAGGGAGCGTGGCGGGGATTTGAGGTAATGCTCAAACCCTCCAGATTGCTCTACGAAAGCCTGATCCATCCTCTGACGATCCTGTCCACCTTGCCATCCGCGGGGCTTGGCGCGTTGCTTGCTCTACAGCTCGCAGGTTTCGATTTCGGATTGGTGGCGATGATTGGGGTGATCCTACTGATCGGCATCGTCAAGAAAAACGGAATTATGTTGGTCGATTTCGCTATTCAGGCGGAGCGCGACGATGGCCTTAGCAGCGAAGATGCGATCATCAAGGCCGCACACATGCGCTTCCGTCCTATCCTGATGACGACGATGGCCGCCCTGCTCGGCGGACTTCCCCTCGCGATCGGGCATGGGTCCGGCGCGGAGTTGCGTCAACCGCTGGGTTACGCGATCGTCGGCGGGCTGCTCGTCAGCCAGTTGCTGACGCTTTACACGACGCCAGTGATCTACCTTCTCCTCGACAAACTTAGGAATCGCAACTCCGCTTCTTTCGCCATGCGCTCCGGCACGCAACCAGGGTCCACGCAGTGACGGATTGAGACGATTTGTGCCTCTCGGAGTCGTAGCTGCCTGCAGATCGCGGGCTCGATTGTTCAAAGCTTTCGATTGGGAGGCTCCTCGAAGCCATAGTATCCCAAACAGACGACAACGTTAGCATCAGTCAGTTGCGGTCATGCCTGCAAAATACAGGGTCGCTGCGGCAATTGGAAACTCACCTTTGCTCAGGACAAGCTCCCCTCATCTGAATTGGATATTTTTGATATCGCGACGACCAAGGCGACGACATTACGCCTGACTTTCGGATTTCGAACCCGGACGAAAGCCTTATTGAGTACAAGGCCTTCACCAGAGCCTAAGAATTCGAGAACGTCGGTTTCAATGTGGCCATCGTTGGACCCGGAACTCCTTGGGTCGGATACCCCATCGAAAAAGAAAGAAACCGTAACACCAAGAGCAAACGCGATCGCCTTCAATCGGCTCGCACCTACGCGGTTCATTCCACGTTCGTATTTCTGAATCTGCTGGAAGGTCACGGCCACTTGTTCGCCGAGAGCAGTTTGCGTCAATCCGCAAATGTTGCGCTGTGAGCGAATTCGCCTGCCGACTTCGACGTCGATTGGATCAGGTTCTTTAGACGAGAGCATATCAATGCCTTGTGCTTGGACAAATTTGGGAGGGAGGCTGTCCAGAAGGTTGATGCGCTACGAACCAACCGCTCGAATTCTCGACCGCTCAAAATGCACGACGGCGCTTCTGTTGCTTTCGTCAGAGAGCCTGAATGCAGAAACAAGTTGAAATAGGTGTTGTGCCTCATCAGCAAGTGAGTGGCTCGCTGCGTTGGACTCTTCAACCATTGCAGCGTTCTGCTGCGTTCCCTGATCGATCGTGTTGACAGCATTATTGATTTCACGCAGGGCTGTTGACTGCTCCCGCGCAGCCTCGACAATAGCGACCACATGGCGATTGACGTGCTGGACCTGTCCAACAATCTCATGCAGCGCTTCCCCCGTTTCTCGAACAAGACGTACACCCTCGCCCACTTGGGTTCGAGACGTCGTGATCAGAGCCTTTATCTCGCGAGCAGCGTTCGCTGATCGTTGTGCAAGTTCTCGGACTTCTTGCGCCACGACTGCAAATCCTTTGCCAGCGTCTCCAGCACGCGCAGCTTCAACTCCAGCGTTGAGCGCCAGAAGGTTTGTCTGGAATGCGATCTCATCAATGACGCCAATAATGCTGGAAATTTCATTCGATGAGGTCTCGATGGCCCCCATTGCCACAACAGCGTTTTCGACGATGACGCCGGATTTTTCGGCATTCACTTTTGTTTTAACAACGAGCTCGCCAGCTTCGTTCGCCCGGCGCGTTGAATCTGAGACGGTTGTCGTCACCTGCTCGAGAGCCGCCGCGGTCTCCTCGACCGACGCCGCTTGCTGTTCTGTTCTCCGGGCAAGGCTATCAGTATTAGTTTGGATCTCCGCTGAACTCGCGGCGATGGATCGCGCGTTGCTCGCAACCGAGTTCATCGTGGCCTGCAAGGTTGTCAGCGCTGCGTTGAAATCCAACCTGATTTGATCGAGCGTTGGAATGAAACCGCGGTCAATCTTGTGAGTCAGATCGCCGGTTGCCAAGGCGTGAAGCGCAGTTCCAAGGCTGAGTACATTTTCCACTCGACCCGTCACGTCCGTCGCGAACTTAACGACCTTGAACACCTTCCCATCCATGTCGAAGATCGGGTTATAGGAAGCCTGAATATGGACTTTGCTACCGCCCTTAGCGATCCGGGTGAATTCGGCAGCCACAAAACTGCCCGCCCGCAACTGCGACCAGAACTTCTGGTAGTCAGGTCCGTTTGTATAACTGGACTCGCAGAACATTGAGTGGTGACGCCCGACTACCTCGCTCAGGCTGTAGCCGACGGTCTTAAGAAAATTCTCGTTTGCAGTGATGATTTCGCCGTCAGGAGTGAATTCGATCAATGCCTGTACACGGGATAGAGCTGCCAGCTTCCCATTTTGCTCGGCGGCGTCCAGCTTCGCACTTGTTATGTCGGTAGCGACCTTTACAATTTTGTAAACCCGCTGACCCGTCATGATCGGGTTGTATGAGGCTTCGATCCAGACCTGTCGTCCGCCCTTCCCGATGCGCTTGAACTGCTGTTGGACAAATTCTCCTTTCAAAAGCGTGTCCCAGAACTTTCGGTACTCCTCGGTTGAGGTTTCCTCCGGATCTATGAAAAGCCGATGATGTTTGCCGACAATTTCCTCGAGAGTGTATCCGAGGGCGTGACAGAAGTTGTTGTTGGCAGACAAAATTTTGCCCGCAGCGTCGAACTCAATTACTGCTTGAGACCTCTGGATTGCCGACAAAATTTTAGCGGCGTCACTTCGAAAGAAACCCATACCATCCTCCCTATCGGAGCGAACCAGCTCCGGCCGCGGCTTCAATCGCAGCGAAATGCCAACGTCCAGGCACTCCAAATTCTGGGAGTCATTTCTTTAAAATAAGTAAATCTTTCGTAAAATCACACTAATCAACCAGGCCTATTCGCAGCGCCTCTGCCACTGCGTGCGTTCGGTTCTTCGCGCTCAACTTACGCGTCGCGGTTTTGAGATAAGTGTTCACTGTTTCGGCGGTGAACCGTGTAGCGCTCGATATCTCTTCGCTGGTCATTCCCCGCGCAGCCAGTTCCAGGCAAGAGAGCTCTCCCTCGGACAATTTCAGCGTCTGTGGCCCGAACCTTTCCATTAATGGCCGCGTAATCTCGGAATGCACCAGCCCGGAGACACGTCTGAGAAAGTCAATTTCGTCTGTGAGGAAAGGCTGTTCGCGCGTGAAAGTCACGGCGCCGAACACGGCATTGCTACGCCTGACGGGAAAAATCGTCCGATTGAACACGCCGTAGGACTGCAGAAGACTCGAGAGGCGCTGCGGAGGAGGAGAAATCGCAAACACGTCCTTCTCAACGACAAAATCTTCCATCTGTTTTGCGGCCTGAACAAACGGATCACTTCGGTGCCATCCTTCGGCGCCGTAGACCTCCAAAAAGGCTGGTGGAAAATTGCTGTCGACTGAGTTCAAGAAGCCAAAACGGTAAGACGCCAAGTCCAAGCCGCTGACAGCGATGTGGTCGAACATGACTGCTGCGCGAAGCCTCGACAAGAAGTCGCAGTCAGGCAGCCTGCGATGCTGTGGCACCGAAGCAATGTCAGGATAATCCGCGAAATTTTCAGATAGCATACCGATGCGCGCTTAAATTGATTCCTATTTGAGTATAATCCTACCTTACGTGTATCTCCAAGTTTACAATCCCGTCGTGGAGTTGAAGCTGTCCTGCGCATATTCTCGTTCCTCCGGGATCGGAAATATCGAATACGCCGGACGAATGGTCTTACCGATCGCCGCAGTCGGCTGGAAAGTAACCACGACATTAAATAGCTGATCCGCTACACTTTTTTCGATAGCATCCTCCACACTACGCCAATTTTTGTCGTAGAATTTACCGTTGCGTACTTACGCCAGGCGCAAAAGCCCCCATTAATGGCCTCAATCTTCACCGAAACGAAATGCCGGAGGGCGTGACGAATTAGTCGAATTCGAGTGGCGTCGGCAGATCGGACTTCGTCCGTGGCTTCAATTGGCAGGCATCAAGGTTGTCGACGGGTCTGACATTGCCGTGGACCACGTGCGATCGACTATCTCTGCGGCGGGTCCGGTTGGGCAAACTTGCGAGTTCGTATGCGACGGAATGGCGTGACGTCATCAGTGGCTAAAACGCGGTGGGTCTCATTTCGTCGTTTTCGTGTCGATTAAATGCGGAGTGCGAGATCGTACCCATGCTGATTCAACCTACTACTCAGTGTGTCTCAATCACGTTTTTTCTCATGCTTAGCAAGTCGGTCTGTTCGCAGGGGGAGAGTATGGTCAGCACGCAAACAAAAAGGGGAGGCCTGGGCAAGCCGACGCCTGCACAAGTTGAAATTCAGCTAGCACGCATTCTACAGAGTGGAGAGACAGAGCTCTCTCGACGAGGCGCGGACCTGCTCAAATTCGTTGTCGGAGAAGCTCTCGCGGGACGGGAAGACTATCTAAAAGCCTTTACGATCGCTACGCAGGTTCTCAACCGGGATGCCCGTTTCGACGCCCAGAACGATCCTTGTGTGCGCATCGAGGCCGCGCGTCTTCGGCGTGCATTGGAGCATTATTACCTCGTGCTCGGGGTTGAAGATCTCGTCGAGATCGCCATCCCCAAGGGCGGGTATCGGCCTGTTTTCAATCTGCGGCGGCCAGCCGACCTACCGGTTTCAGTTATGTCAGACGAGCCTTCCAAGTCATCATCTCGGGCGTTCGGCGATCGCATCGTCCAAAAGCTTGGACGCACCGACAGACGCGCACGAAACGCTGCTTTTTTGATTGGAGGGTCGGTTCCGGCAGCTCTGTTCATGTTAGGCATGCTGCTACAGGCAAGTTCCCGCTTGCAAGGACACGAGGCTTCTGGCGGCAAACCGGCAGTGATTGTCGAAAACTTCGACAGTGAAGGCGCTGCTGACGATGGCCCGGTTGACGCTTCCGGGAATACGTTTCGCGACGAAATCATTCTCAAGCTGTTCTTCGACTCAAGAATGACGATCCTCACGCAGATGCCACCCGATATCGACAACAATGGGGCATTTTATCGACTTTACGGCGCCGCCAGGCAGGATCATAGCGCGCTCCGTGTGTCGGCAGTCTTAGTGCGCGAGGCCGATGGCGTCGTGGTCTGGACGGGAAGCGATGGCTATCCAGCCGGCACCAGCAGGAACGCGATTGAAAGGGCCGCGGAAAGCTTTGCGTTAGAGATCGCCGAGCGGCTAGCGGAAGGCGGAGAGCAGCGAAGATAGCCGGATCCGACAAGTCTATCGGGGATGTCACGAAAGTCGTCGGGTTGATACTGCAAAAAAAATTGCGGCGTATGTGGCAGCCACGTGCGCGTCGGCAAGGGCTACAAAGCGCGCTAACGACAGCCCATGCTTCAAGCAATAATTTATGGTCTTACGCCTGACAGTGAGTTCCTGCGGTCGTCTCGCCATAGCCTTTGGATGATTATTGCCGTTGGCAGTCATTTGCCTGGCGTCTGTACATGGGTTTATCCTGCGTTGTCACTGAAGAACCCGGCCTGCTCATCGAGACTTTCTTTTCGGCCGCCTCCGTATAAGATACATTTCGACGGCGGCACGCGTCATAAATGAAGCCAGCCCGATAACTATAGCGACCAGCCGAACGAGGCGTTCATCGGCATTGACCTCCGACTGCCGCTTCACGACGAGATCGCGCTCATGCACTGTGATGTCGCCGATCACTCCACGAATCTGATCCATCGTCGCGTCTGCCATGTAACCGATCTCCTTCTTTTGAGCGACATCTTCGCCCGCCTGACTGCGAAGGGTGATCGAGTCTTTCAACTCAGTGAGTTTCTCGTCCATCAGATTGCCGAGTTCTTGCACCCGCGTTTTCTGATCGCCATTGTCGGAGACCATGTTGGATAAATCGGTTCGGAGCTGTCCCAACCGCTCCAACGCCTTTTCATAGGGCTCGAGATAACGGCGATCTCCGCTTACCAGATAACCCCTCTGACCAGTCTCAGCATCAACGAGTGCGATGAGCACATCCTTCGTGGTGTCTATCGCCTCATACGTATGGACCACCATCGCCTGATGATTGCTCAGCAGATCATGGGTCCATGTTGTCGCCAAAACGCCGGCGCCAATCACCACTCCGACTGGCAGACACCTAAGCAACGTTGGCGAGGTCAAATAATCTCGTCGAAGTGTTGTCCATGACCACCCGATCATCGAGCTACTCCATAGTTTGTCATTTGCGCACCGGTGGTTGGTGAACGAGGCGGGTTGGTAGAGCCATGGCCGCGCTTCGACCTGACTGGCAATCATTTGAGACTGGAAAAGCTGATTTCAGGATTGTCGCACATGGAAGGTACTCACCGGGCGCGCGATGTTCTTGACCTGCTGAAAGCCACCATCAACAAACTTCAGATTGCGATGCTTTCTGACATGATCGCGGACGGCGCGCGACACGCAAATTCCGCCCGCATCGGCTATCCCTTCCAATCTAGCTGCAATGTTGACCGTGTCTCCGAAGATATCCCCATTCTCAACAATCACATCGCCCACATTGAGACCGATCCGGAACTGGAGCTGATCTGCTTCGGGCACTTGGACACTTTTTCGACGCATGGTCTCTTGGATGTCGACTGCACAATCCACCGCGGAAAGCGCGCTCGGGAAAGCGGCTACAACGCTGTCGCCTGCGGTATTGACGATCATTCCGCCTTGTTCGACAATAATTGCATCGATCGCTTCTCTGGCCGTCCTCAGCCTTGAAAGCGTGTCCGACTCGTCACGCTCCATCAGGCGACTGTATCCTACCAGGTCAGCTGCCATCACCGCCATGAGACGCCGATCAAGCCGCGTAAGAAGTTCGTCCCTTGTGCGCTCAGCTTCGCGCGCACGGCCAGTGGCCATATTCAAAGCGAGAAGCGCCATTCCTCCGGACAAGATTGCTAGTCCCGCCATAGTGATTTCAGTCCAAGTCTTTCCAGTCTTCGCCAGTTGTGATCGTTCGGCCAGTCGGACCGCCTCCTCCTCCGTCATTTGACGAAGAACGCTACGGATCCCATCCATAATTATTTTGCCCTGCCCGGTCGCCAACAGATCCTTCGCGCCATCTAGGTCGCCGCGCCGCCGGTGATCTACCGATTGCTCCAGTTCGGACAGTTTTTGCGCAATCAAACTCCGAAGGTTTGCAACATTCGCGACTTGAGAAGCGTCGTCGGACGTCCTTTTTGCAAGCCCATCCACTGCCAGACCAATGGTTGGAAGGGCCTCCGTATATGGATCCAGATAAATGCCATCCCCAGTCAAGAGGTAGCCGCGTTGACCGATCTCCGCATCTTGAAGTAGCGAACGTATGTCCGAAATCGCAGACTGGTTGGCGATCGTATCGCGCAGTTTCTGCTCAACCTCGCGGTCATGTGCCGAGATTGAGATTGTTAGGCAAACAAGCGCTATCACGCCGACGACAACCAAGAAGTTAACGGCGCGCGTCGCGTTCCCGGAAAGAGACCTGCCCGCTGCTAGCTGATTAATCCTGAGTCTCCAAAGTAGATTTCTTTCTTGGAAAGCGCTCACTCACTTCGAACCCTTGTAACGAGCGTCGCTTCTGAAGACGAAGAAGCAACCTCGAGCTTATCGTAAGCGATAAAACGCAGTGGTAATAACTTTGTTCACTAAGTGTTTCCATGAGGTTCGAAAGTCGGGCTTCTCCCGGCCTACACAGGGGTGCGAGCTCGATATGCGTCAGTTCCAAGCGGTTGTGGCGGAACTCCCGTCTCGGCGTTCATCCGAGCTCCTCGGACTCACTGAGCTCTATACCGCCATTGAAACATCCTTTCTGAAGCGGTCGCCTATCGTCCATCACACCGCGGTTCCCCGCATTCTGTGCCCAGACCGCCGAAGAACTCACGGAAGGCGACCATCCTGAGCAGGCCTGCAGCGCCCAATCCTTCGGGGTGTCAGATTTCTTCGCGCCCCCTCTTCCACGTACGCAACATCGTTTGACAGAAAAATATTCTCGGCCCGTCGTTCGAACTGGCAAATGCTTTCTCGATAATCCTTATCAATTTTGTAGTCTTCTTGTCGATGCGAGGGGATATGAGCGAAACAGCAGGCAGAATTCATACAGACGTCTTGGTCATTGGCGGCGGACCCGCGGGTTGCTGGGCAGCATGGAATGCTGCAGCAAGCGGTGCCCATGTCGTCCTGATCGACAAGGGCTACGTCGGCACCAGCGGCGCGACGGCGGCAGGCAACACGACGACTATCTACACGCGGCGCGGCACGGCCGAACGCGCGGCCACAGTGGGTCAACGGGTTCGATTGGGGCAAGGCTTCACGGAGGCCGAACGTGTGGAGCGTGTTCTCGATCGCACGCTTCAGAACCTCGACCTCCTTGCCGAGTGGGGTTACGGCTTTCCAAGCTACGAAGACGGACGACCCTATCGTGGCATGCTCCGAGGCCCCGACTACCTTCGCTTCATGCGCCAGAAGCTCATCAAGGGGCGTGTGAAGGTCATTGACCACTGTCCCGTGGAAGAGCTCCTTGTTTCGGATGGGGCCGTCGCAGGAGCAATCGCCCGGTTCCGTCGGACTGGCGAGACTGTGGAAATCCGATCGGGCGCCGTCGTCATCGCCACAGGTGGATGTGCGTTTCTCAGTGGAGCACTTGGCACCAACAACCTGACGGGCGACGGCTATCTGATTGCCGCAGAGGCTGGCGCCGTTCTCTCTGGAATGGAATTCTCGGCGCAGTATGGGATATCACCAGCATACTCGAGTGTGACCAAGGGCGTCGTCTATTTCTGGGGCACGTTCAGCGACGAGCAGGGCAATGTCCTGACTTCACCGGGCGATCGGCAAAGCGTAGTGGCGAGCGAACTCATTCGTGGCCCAGTTTACGCCATCCTCGACAAGGCATCGCCACGCCTCCAGGAAGGTTTCCGTCGAGGTCAGCCGAACATCTTCGTTCCCTTTGACCGCATGGGCATCGATCCATTCAAGGAGCGGTTCCCTATCACCCTCCGGCATGAGGGCACTGTCCGTGGCACGGGTGGTCTCAAGATCGACGAGCGGTCCACGACCACGGTGCCCGGGCTCTTCGCGGCCGGAGACGCCGCCACCCGGCAGGGCATGTCCGGAGCGTCGACGGGCGGCGGTGGGCCGAATTCGAGCTGGGCGATGGCGACAGGGTCATGGGCTGGTGAGGATGCCGCAAGCTACGTGCGTTCGCTCGGAGCGAACTGGACGGCGAGAGAGGTCCGCTCGGCCACCCAGCGCGAAGCACCCCCATGTTCTCGAAATGATGCCGATCTCGATTCGGTGATCACCCAGACCAAGCAGCAGATCCTGCCGCTGGACGGCGGCTACTTCAGGAGCCAGGAGAGTCTGTCAAAGGCATCCGACGTCCTGTCGGCTCTTTGGAACGACCGCGCCTGGCGATCGGGAGATCGTGCAAAGGTCCGCGAGGCCGAGGCACTGATCGCGACATCGCGGTGGGCCACGGAGAGCGCCCTCATCCGGAAGGAAAGCAGAGGCCTTCAACGCCGGACTGATTTTCCCGATCTCAATCCGCTGCTCGCACGCTCTATCGATTCCGGCGGGACCAACGACATCTGGGCGTCCTTCCAACCTCGGCAGCAAATGAGTGAAGCATCATGATCGAGATTGTTAGCGAGGATCGCTGCATACAGTGCGACCTCTGTGTCGACGCATGCCCGGATAACGTCTTCGATGCCGTTCCGAATGGCGCTCCGGTCATTGCACGGCAATCCGACTGTCAGACCTGCTTCCTGTGCGAACTGTTCTGCCCGACGGACGCTCTCTACGTGTCGCCTCTCGCCGAAGCGATCGAGGGCTCGACGGAAGCCGATCTCGTCGCGAGAGGCGTCATGGGAAGCTTCCGCCGCGAGATGGGTTGGAAGAATGCAAAGCCGCGGGGGACCGCAGGCGACATGAGCTACCGGATCTTTGAGACCGGAACCATCACCCCATAACTGGAGAGACCAATGAGACGACTTCTATCGACACTCCTGCTGGCAGCGACCGTCGCCTTGGGCGGCGCAGCGGCCGCTAACGCTGAAGACGCACCCGCGACAATTCGGTTCGGCGATGTCGGCTTCGGATTTGGGACGCCCTTCGGTGTGGGGCTTCAGGCCATCGCGGACGCCAAGGGGTTCATCGCGGACGAATTCAAGGGCACGCCCACCAAGGTCGAGTTCACCTACTTTACCGGGACCGGTCCCGCGATCAACGAGGCGCTCTCAAACGGCCAGCTCGACTTCGCCTCTTATGGTGCCGTGCCGAACATCATCGGCAAGGCCAATGGGCTGGATACGGTAATTCTCGCATCCTACGGCGGCACGACGATCTTCGGCGCCGCGCGTCCTGATCTTGACATCAAGTCGATCGCAGATCTCAGAGGCAAGAAGGTCGCGATCCAGAAGGCGACGATCATTCATTGGGGCCTCATCACGGCCCTGAAGAACGCCGGGTTGTCCGAGAAGGACATCACCATCGTCGATCTCAAGAATGCCGATCAGCTTGCTGCGATCGCGGCCAAGAGCGTCGACGCCGTCTTCGGCGCAGACTTCCTGCTGCCGCTTGAGGCCAAGGGCGTTGCCAAGATCTTCTACAAGTCATCGGACACCGGAGCTTCCGGCGATGGCTTCGGCGCGTTCCTCGTCACCGACAAGTTTCGAAAGGCATATCCGGACGCCACGCAAAAGGTCGTGACGGGATTCGTCAAAGCGGCTCATTGGCTTGCGGACGACAAGAACCGCGACGAGGCGTTCAAGATCTGGTCACGCGCCGGATCGCCGATCGAAGTGATAGCCAAGTCGAATGCCGGAAGTTCGCTTGGCCAGAAGTACAATCCGCGTCTCGACGACTTCTTCACGTCCCGGTACCAGAGCGGCATCGCTTTCGACCGCGAGCAAAAGCTTATCCGTCGCGATGTCGATCTCGATGCATGGGTTGACCGTACCTATGTCGACAATGCCGTGAAGTCGCTCAAGCTCGAAACGCTCTGGCCGGATCGCTCCGCCACGGGCGCGCTTCAGAACTGATCGGAACGTCGATGGCAACGTTTGGTGCTGAAGAAGATATTCGCGTCGTTCGGAGCGTACCGGAATTGCGGCTCGCAAGGCTCAAGTCGTTCTTCGTCAGCGTTGTACTCGTCGTCATACTGCCCGCAGGGCTGCTCACACTCTGGTGGGCAGCCTCCACCCAGGGCTGGGTATCCGCGCAAGTCTTGCCCCAGCCGGACTGGGTCCTCCAGACGTTCCTCGATTTGATTGCCAGCGGCGAGTTCCTTGCGGCCGCTACAGTCAGCTTCCGCCGCATCGCCGAGGGCTTCCTGATTGGGGCGTCTCTAGGGTTCCTTTTTGGTCTGCTCATCGGAAAGTCAAAGACAGCGGATGGCTATCTCGGACCGACCTTCAGGGCATTGGCAGCGGTTCCTTCGTTGGGGTGGCTGCCGATATTGATTCTTCTTCTCGGCATCGAGGAGAGCCTGAAGATCGTCATTCTTGCAAAGGCCTGTTTCGTTCCGATGGCAATCAGCACGGCCGAAGGAGCCAGGAATGTCCCAAAGGGCCTGACCGAAGTTGCAGATGTGCTGCGTGTTCGGCCGAGCACCCGGTTCTTCAAGCTGACTATCCCGGCGATGGCGCCGTTTATTGCCAGCGGTGTCCGACTTTCGCTTAGCCAGGCTTTCGTCTCGCTGATCGTCGTGGAAATGCTCGCTGGAACGGACGGGCTCGGCTACATGATGGTCTGGGGAAGAACTTTGTTTCAGCTCGATATCGTCATTGTCGGGATGGTCGTGGTCGGTGCGGTTGGCTTCGCGTTGGATCTCCTGCTGA
>Ga0247742_10001243_pt1 | contig 18196 bp, 13 predicted proteins | sample UWRJL208509C2_FD_180944 | JGI IMG/M metagenome (GOLD analysis project Ga0247742, IMG submission 180944) | Plant litter microbial communities from Arlington Agricultural Research Station in Wisconsin, United States - UWRJ-L208-509C-2 | ecosystem: Environmental > Terrestrial > Plant litter >... | reverse complement strand
CGCCGTCATGAACCAAGCTTACAAAAGTGCCAGGGCGCGAGGGATGTGAGAGACGGTTGGGTTTTTGGGGGTGGGATGTGAGAGACGGTTGGGTTTTTGGGGGTGGGATGTGAGAGACGGTTGGGTGCAAGGGGCGCGGAATAGACCTAGCCTTCGCTGCGGAGCCCGGGTTCTTTTTGCAGCCCGGTCAGGCCGTTCCAAGCCAGGTTGACCAGGTGCGCGGCAACGGCGCGCTTGTCCGGCGTACGGCTGTCGAGCCACCACTGGCCGGTCATCGCCACCATACCGACAAGCATCTGCGCATACATTGCTCCGTCTGAAGCGCTGAATCCACGGCGCGCGAATTCGTCGGAGAGAAGATGTTCCACGCGGGCGGTGACGTGGGAGAGCAGAGTGGAGAAGGCGCCCTCGGGCTGCGAGGGCGGGGCATCACGCATGAGGATCCGGAAACCATCCGTGCGGTCTTCGATGTATCCCAGAAGGGCCAGGGCGGCGCGTTCAACCAGTACCCGGGGCTTGGCTTCAGTGCTGAGGGCCTCGGTGATGGAATCCAAAAGGATCCGGAACTCGGTCTCCACCACCTGCCGGTACAGGCCTTCCTTGGACCCGAAGTGCTCGTAGATCACGGGTTTTGAAACGCCGGCTGAGGCGGCGATTTCCTCGATGGTGGTGCCGTCCAGGCCCCGGGCGGCGAAGAGTGCGCGTCCTATGCCTATGAGCTGTGATTTGCGCTGCTGCCCGGTCATTCGTACGCGCGCTGCCGGAGCAATGGTGGCGCGTGCTGCGGCCTCGGACACAGCAGCCGGCCGGGGGAGTTCAGTGCGGTTGCTCACCTGACCATCATGCCCTAAGTAGGCTGGGGAAGGGCTGATGGGCGGGCTGCCTGAGGGTGGAGGAACCAGTCACGGAGCAGACGCGGGGCGGTCAAGTCGCGAAGCACAGGGTGGTCATGGCAAACTAGTTTCTTGTGTGTGCATCCCGGTGATCCGGGAAACCCTCCGGGCCGCAAGATTCGGGGGACGAAAGCATGCACGGTCCGCTCTGGTGTAATGGCAGCACCCCGGCCTTTGGAGCCGTGGAGTATAGGTTCGAATCCTATGGGCGGAACGGTCGGAAAATGCGCTCCTTCTCTGTACCTGTAGCGGCTCTCACGGTGCCTGGGTCCATTGTTGGATTGCAGCATTCCGAAGCCGGGTTACCCGGGACATACCGAGCAAGGAGAGCCAGTACGTGAGCCCCGAAACCATCGGTCCCGCAGCGGTGATCGTTTTGGCCGCAGGTGCCGGAACGCGCATGAAGTCGCGGACTCCCAAGATCCTTCACGAAATCGGCGGCCGCTCCATGGTGGGCCACGCTCTTCTTGCCGCACGTGCCATTAATCCCCTGAAGCTGGCCTTGGTGGTCCGCCATGAGCGTGACCGCGTAGCCGAGCATGTCACAGGGCTTGACCCGGAAGCGCTGATTGTTGACCAGGACGACGTTCCCGGCACCGGCCGCGCAGTGGAAGTAGCGCTCAAGGCCTTGGATGCCGACGCCGAGCTTTCCGGCACGGTAGTGGTCACCTACGGCGATGTTCCGCTGCTGACTGGCCAGCTCCTTGGCGAACTGGTGGCAACCCACGAGGCTGAGGGCAACGCTGTCACAGTGCTGACCGCAGTGCTGGACGACGCCACCGGTTACGGCCGGATCCTGCGCGCCGACGACGGAACCGTCACCGGTATCCGCGAACACAAGGATGCCAGCGAAACCGAACGGACCATCCGCGAAGTCAACTCGGGCATCTACGCTTTTGATGCCGCCGTTTTGCGCACTGCCCTGGCGAAGGTCACCACAGACAACGCGCAGGGCGAGATGTACCTAACTGACGTCCTGGGCTTGGCCCGCGACGCAGGCGGCCGGGTGGCCGCCGTCGTCACTGAAGACCGCTGGCAGGTTGAAGGGGCGAACGACCGCATCCAGCTCTCTGCCCTGGGTGCCGAGCACAACCGCCGCATCATCGAATCCTGGATGCGCGCAGGGGTAACCGTGGTGGACCCCGCCACCACGTGGATCGACGCCACCGTCACCCTTGACGAAGACGTCCGCCTGCTGCCCAACACGCAACTGCACGGTTCAACCACAGTGGCGCGTGACGCCGTCGTGGGTCCCGATACGACGCTGACCGACGTGAACGTGGGTGAGGGTGCGAAGGTGATCCGCACGCACGGATCCGGTTCCACGATTGGCGCCAAGGCGAGCGTGGGGCCTTTCACCTATCTGCGCCCCGGCACTGTCCTTGGCGAGACCGGGAAGATCGGTGCGTTCTACGAAACCAAGAACGTCACCATTGGCCGCGGCTCCAAGCTGTCCCACCTGGGCTATGCCGGTGATGCCGAGATCGGCGAAGACACCAACATCGGTTGCGGCAACATCACGGCCAACTACGACGGCGAGAAGAAGCACCGCACGGTGATCGGCTCGGGCGTCCGTACAGGTTCCAACACGGTCTTCGTAGCTCCCGTGACCGTGGGCGACGGAGCCTACAGCGGCGCCGGGGCCGTCATCCGCAAGGATGTTCCCGCGGGCGCACTGGCCCTGAGCCTGGCCGCACAGCGGAACGCTGAAGGTTGGGTCATTGCCAACCGTCCGGGCACTGACTCCGCAAAGCTGGCTGAGGCTGCGCACGAGCTGACGTCCGCCTCCACATCCTCACAATCCCCGGCAACCACAGAAGAGGGCAAATAGGCATGAGCGAAATTACCGCACACGGCGAGAAGAAACTGATTCTCGCCGCCGGAAGGGCGCATCCGGAGCTGGCGCAGGAAATCGCGAAGGAGCTGGAGACCGAGCTCCTGCCGATCGACGCCTACGACTTCGCCAACGGGGAAATCTACGTCCGTTCGGCCGAGAGCGTCCGTGGCACCGATGCCTTCGTCATCCAGGCCCACCCGGCTCCGTTGAACAACTGGCTGATGGAGCAGTTGATCATGATCGACTCCCTCAAGCGGGCCTCGGCCAAGAGGATCACGGTAGTTTCCCCGTTCTACCCTTACTCCCGCCAGGACAAGAAGGGCCGTGGCCGCGAGCCCATCTCCGCCCGCTTGGTTGCCGACCTCTACAAGACTGCCGGCGCGGACCGCATCATGTCCGTTGATCTGCACACCTCGCAGATCCAGGGCTTCTTCGACGGCCCCGTTGACCACCTGATGGCCATCCCGCTGCTGGCTGACTACATCCGCACCAAGGTGGAAGCTGACAACATCACTGTTGTTTCCCCGGACACCGGCCGAGTCCGGGTTGCAGAGCAGTGGGCAGAGCGCCTGGGCGGCGCCCCGCTCGCGTTTGTTCACAAGAGCCGCGACCTCACCGTCCCCAACCAGGCCGTTTCCAAGACCGTTGTTGGCCAGGTTGAGGGACGCACCTGCGTGCTGATCGACGACATGATCGACACCGGTGGAACTATCTCCGGTGCCGTCCAGGTCCTGAAGAACGCCGGTGCCAAGGACGTCATCATTGCCTGCACCCACGCTGTCTTCTCCGATCCCGCAGCCCAGCGCCTTGCCGACTCCGGTGCCCGTGAAGTTGTGGTTACCAACACCCTGCCCATCCCGGCTGAGAAGCGCTTCCCGTCGCTGACGGTGTTGTCGATCGCTCCCTTGATTGCGCGCGCCATTCGTGAAGTGTTCGACGACGGTTCGGTCACCAGCCTGTTCGACGGCAAAGCCTAACGCCGGACTGCTGACTTAAGCGGGCCATCTGCCGCCTTCGGGCGTGCGGGTGGCCCGTTTTCTTTGGTCGTTTTCAGAAAGAGTGCGATCCGCTGCTAAACTTCTGGGGATACCTTGGCGAGGGAGAGCACATCCGGTCCACATTATGTGGATCAGGGTTGCGGGTCTCCGTTATCGACTGGGTCTGCATCTCCTTCAACACAGGCGGAACGGCTGCTCGGCGGCCGATCTCAGCCGGGCGTAGAAGGTCTCCAGACCTCCGCCCTTGCTGATAGACCAGCCCGGACTTTCCGGGTGCCACAGTAATCAAGGAGTACACATGTCTGAGCAGAAGCTCACCGCAGAACTGCGCACCGAATTCGGCAAGGGTTTCGCCCGCCGTGCACGTACGGCCGGCCAGATCCCGGCTGTCATCTACGGTCACGGCGCAGAGCCGATCCACATCAACCTGCCGGGCCGCGCCACCACGCTGGCAGTGCGCGTTTCCAACGCCCTCCTCGCGATCGACGTCGACGGCGAGCAGCACCTCACGCTCGTCAAGGACATCCAGCGCGATCCCGTAAAGCAGATCATCGAGCACGTTGACCTCCAGACCGTGAAGGCCGGCGAGAAGGTTACCGTCGACATCGCCGTCCACGTTTCCGGTGAAGTTGCTCCGGGTGCCGTTGCCAGCCTCGAAGCCACCACGGTTTCCCTCGAAGCTGAAGCAACCCACGTTCCCACCGCCGTCGAGGTCAGCATCGAAGGCCTCAAGGCCGGCGAGAGCATCCACGCCTCTGACCTGGTCCTGCCGAAGGGTTCCACCCTGCTCACCGAAGGCGACACCCTGGTTGTCCGCATCGCTGAAGCCGCTGGCTCGGAAGAAGAAGAAGACACCGAAGCTGCTGCCGAGTAGTCTTCTGACTGTTTGAGGCTTACGCCGTTCAGTGGCCGGGCACCCTTGGGTTCCCGGCCACTTTCTTCTTTGCCGTCCACCGTTTCTGCTGAACCCACGCACACTCCTAGGATGAGACCATGACTGACACTTGGCTGATTGTTGGCCTCGGCAACCCCGGCAGTGAGTACAGCAACAATCGGCACAATGTTGGCCAGATGGTGCTGGATGAACTTGCTTCCCGCATGGGTGGGAAGTTCAAGGTGCACAAAGCCCGGGCCCAGGTGGTTGAGGGGCGACTGGGTATCGGGGGTCCTCGCGTGGTGCTTGCCAAGCCCATGACGTACATGAACGTCTCTGGTGGACCCGTTGCAGGACTGTGCAACTTTTTTGACATAGCCCCGGACCATGTCATCGCAGTCCACGATGAGATTGATATCCCTTTTAACACAGTCAAGCTAAAACTTGGCGGCGGGGAGGGCGGCCACAATGGCCTGCGGGACATTTCAAAAGCACTCGCCACCAAGGATTATCTGCGCGTCCGAGTAGGCGTTGGCCGGCCACCAGGACGGATGGAGACAGCCGATTACGTTCTCCGCGATTTCGCTACCGCGGAGAAGAAGGAACTGCCGTTTCTCCTGGACGAGGCAGCTGACGCCGTTGAACTGCTCATGGACCAGGGCCTGCTCGCGGCGCAACAGAAGCACCACCCCGCCAAAGCTTGAGCAAATCTTGAGGAAAGCCTGAGGAAAGCCTGACGGTCCCGAGGACCTTTAGCCCTACAAACTGCGGGCGCCCGACGGTAGTGTGCATGGTACGCAGGTAAGCGGTGGGGGACTACCGCGAATGTGTAGCTAAGGATGCGGATGTCGGCGGAGTTGCTAAACAGGAGCGGTGGAGGCGCAGCGAGGGCTGCGGCTCCCGATCTGTTGGGCGGCCCAACAGACCGTCAAACATGGTCGCTGTTGGCCCGGAGCCACGATTTGTCCAAGGCGGGCAAGCATCTGGAATCACCCGATTCCTACGGCGTGGTCCTCACGGGGGAGCGGGGGATCGGAAAGTCGGGCCTGGCGAGGGCCGTGGTGTCCTCACTCGGCCCCAAAGTCCACAGCCTCCAGCTGCGTAACACTGTAGCCAGCGGTCAGACCCCCTACGGATGCCTTGGCTTCCTGCTTGCCCGGCTGCCTTCGGGGGCCGTGGGTTCGCCCACCGGCATACTGCACGCGGTCACCAACCTGATCAGGTCAGAGGCCGCCGGCCGGGAGACCGTGTTCATCGTGGACAACGCCGGCGGCATGGATCCCATGAGCACCGGGGTGCTGCTGAACCTTATGGCTACCGGCACCGCAAAAGTCATCGCCACCGTCCAACGCGCCAGTGACCTCCCCGCCGATTTCCACCGGCTGGTCCTTGAAGGAGTGCTGGGCGAGGTTCATCTGAACACCCTCAGCGAGGAACAGACCAAACAGGTCCTCGGCTCGGTTCTAGGCCATTACGTTTCTTCAACCCTGGTGGGTTCGCTGCACTCGGCCGTGGGCGGCAACCCCATGCTCCTGCATGCTCTTCTTGAGGAGCAGCGGCATTCGGGCAACCTGGTCCTCAACGACTCCGTCTGGACACTGCGTGATCGGATCAATCTTGAGGGTGCCACGGTGGTGGAGGACTTTGTCCGTTCCAGGCTGGCGCGCGAACCGCAAGCCAGCAGGACCGTCGTCGAAATCCTGGCCTGCGCGCAGCGCGCAACGTTACTGGATCTTGCAGCGATCTTCGGCGCCGACGTCCTGGTGGACATGGAAGAGGCGGCACTGCTGACGATAGAAAAGACCGGTGAGCACTGGGTCTCGCTCCGGGACCCGTATGTAGGAGAAGTTGTCCGGGGTTGGCTGAGCACCCGCCGCATGCGTGAGCTGCGCCTGATGCTGCACGGTCCCAAAGAACCCGAGCTGCAGGCCTTGGCGCCGCAGGATCTCTTGAGCTATGCGGCATGGATGCACGCGTCCGAGGATGAGCCGGCGCCGTCGCCCGCGCATGCGCTTGCGGCCGGGCGGGCGGCGTTGGATGACTACGATCCCAACTTCGCTATCCAATGCACCCTGTCGTTGGACCCTCAGGACAGTGAATGGGTGCCCGGACAGCGTCTGAAGGCTGCGGCCTACCTTATGCTGGACCTGCCACTGCATGCGGCCCAGGCCCTGGATGAAGTGCCCGAATCCCGCATGAGTGCCTTGGACCCCTTGGAGTTCGCTGAAGTCACCGCAGCAAAATGCCAGGCAATGACGTGGATCGACGGACGGTCCGGTATGGTGCCGGGAGTGATCGCCGCCTGCTTGGAGACGCTCGAATCCAAGGCCAAGGACTATCCCGCGCAGGCCATGGCAAAGGCGCGTAACCGCCTGCAGCTATGTAATTACGAGTACAAAACCTTCACTGGTGAGTACGCCGCCATGATTGAGGACTTGGAAGCCGAGCAGGCCAAGGATTCCTCGGAGGACCCTGAACACTGGCTCAAATCCTCCTTCTTCCTGATTGAGGCCCGCTGCATGCTGGGCAGGGAACTGGAGGCGCAACAACTTGCTCGAACCGTTTCACGGCACTTGGGGGACGTGGACCGCCCGGCACAGTTGGAGGAATCCTTCGCCAAGCATGCGTTCCTGGTGCTCCTGCTGTCCGGCCAATGGCGCAAATGTATCGAACTGATGCGCCGCACGCCCTCGGGCTCCTCACGCCTCCAATACAGGGGCGCGCTCACCGAACTGGGAATTGGGCTCGCATTCGCATACGCAGGTAAGCCAGCCAGCGCAATTGAACCCCTGCGATCGGCCGTCGCCCAGCTCGAACTGCGGCCCAGTATGAACATGAACAAGGTTGCTTACGCAGCCACCGCTTTTGCCTATGCTCAATTGGGCAATTCCGTGGAGGCCGGCCGATACCTTGACTTGTTCCGCACCTGCAGGGGAGTGGGGACCTTCTTCTCCGAATCCGTGGCTGAGTTTTGTGCAGAGATGGCCGGGCGCTGGATGGGAGACCCGGACGTGAAGCAACGTCTGTTGGCCCGGGTGCGGAACGACATGGAGCAGCAGCGGTTCACCACCGCCGGCATCAACCTTTTTGGGGCCACAGTGGAAGGCACGGATGAGGAATACCGGCTGCTGGAAGACATTGCCGGCCGACGCCAAGGACCGTTGGCCAAGATCTCCGGTGACCTTGCACGCGGCGCCCTGACGAAGAGCTCGCGCTCGCTGCTTGCGGCAGCAGACGCCGCAGCGGCACTGGATCTGCTGGTGGTTGAAGCCCGCTGCGTGGCCATGGCGCTTGACTTCGCCAGGGACGCCGGCGAGACCACGGCGGCCCGAACGGCACAGCTGCGGCTCGAAAGGTTGGAGCATTCCGTCCCGGCGTTACCGATCCAGCCACGCAGCGACGCGCCGGTATTGACCGAACGGGAACGCCAGATTGCTAAACTCGCGGGAAAGGGTGTCAGCAACCGCGAAATCGCGATGGATATTGGGGTGTCTGTGCGAACTGTAGAAGGTCATCTGTACCAGGTGTTCACCAAGCTCGGCGTATCGTCTCGGGGCGAGCTCAATGGGCTGCTGTGAACTGCGGCGTGCAACTTCCGTAGCCCCGGCGCGGGTTGCCCATGAGGGCTGAGCACCTTGTAGGCCGGGACGCGGAACTCGAACTGGCCATGGAGATCCTGAGGCAGGAAGGCGCCGGGGCTGTGCTTCTGGTTGCCGATTCCGGAATTGGCAAGACCGCCCTGGCAGCCGAAATCGCCGCCCGCCTGGCTGGGGAGATGGTGGTGATGCAGGTTCACGGGAGCCCTGCTTTGTCCGCGGTTCCCTATGGAGTCCTGGCTCCCTATCTCCTGGATCTTCCCGTGGAGCAGGCAACCTCGCCTGTGGCGATCCTGCGCGAGTTCTGGTCCCAGTTCGAGCAACGGCGTGGCGGGGAAGGTGCCCGCCTGCTGCTGATCGTGGACGATGCCCACGATCTCGATGAAGGTAGCACCCAGATTTTGGCCGAGCTGGTCACCGCCGGATGGGCGCGGCTGGTAGCCACCAGCAGGCCCAGGCCCGGCTTGCCTGCGGCGTTGCTGCAACTCTGGTATGACGGATTGGCAGAGCGCTTGGAGCTCCATCCGCTGGATCAGGTCACTGTTACGGAGCTGGCGGAAAAGACCCTTGGGGGAGCGGTCATGTCCAGTGCGGCCGAAGCCCTGCACGCCATGTCCGAGGGCAACCCCTTGCTGCTTCACTGCCTCCTGGAGGACTCCAGGACTGACGGAAACCTGGTCCGTCGAAACGGAGTGTGGCTCCTGACCCGTGCACTTTCCGGGGGCGGGGAAAACCTTGCCGATGTAGTCCGAAACAGGGTCCTGCGTACCAGCGAAGCCGAACGGGAGGCGATGTACGTCATTGCCTTATCCGAGCCCGTCCCTGCCGCGGTGCTGGATACCCTGGTAGGCAGGGACACCGTACGGGCGTTGATGGATAACCGGCTTGTGGTCTCTGCCAACGGACCCGGCGGGCCCCTCAGGATGTGGCACCCCATGTACGGTGAGGCGCTCCGGCAGATCGTTTCGCCCGCCCGCAGCCTGCAGATCCGCCAGCGCATGGTGCAGCAATTTCCAGGAGAATCGTCCACGGAGGAGGGCCTGCTGCGCATGGTGGGCTGGGCCCTGGATTGTGGTGCCGACGTCGATGATGAACGGCTGCTGCAGGCAGCCTTCCTGGCCGCCAAGACGCTCCAGTACCCGCTGGCATTAGCGGCGGCTGCCAAGGTCCGCTCGGAGGAGTTGCGCCCGCGGGCACGCGCCGTCATGGCCATGGTCAAATACAACGACGGCGACTACCGCGGTGCCGTCCGACTGTTGGAGGAAGGCTCCGGGTTCCTGGATGCTGACGCGGCCGGCCCCGTGGGCGCAGGCCTGCTGTGGGCTGCCGCGCGCGCCGCCGCGGGAGACTCGCCGGCTGACATTGTGGCTGATGCCTGGGCCGCGGCAAAAGCCCTGATGGGTGAGCGGGAGTCGTCGGATTCTGTGCTCCAACGGGTCGAAGGGCACGTCCGGGCAGTGGAATTGGCGGTCCTGGCCAGTGACGGCCACTACGAGGAACTCCGCGAGGGCCTGGACCGGTTTGCCGAGAAGTTTGCAACGGATGGCCCCGATCTTGCCCTGAACCGGATATTCCTGCGTGCGATGCAGTGCGAGCTGTTGACGGTGGAGGGCCAAGCCGTGGAGGCGCTGGATGCCGGGCGTGAAGCCTTGCTGCTGTTGGACGAGCACCACCATGAGATTCTCTACATCAGCGACTTCGTGCTGCTGCGCTACACGCTTGCCGCCTTGGAGGCCGGAGACTGGGAGGCAGCCGGGACTGCCCTGGACCGCTACGGTGCTGCCACGGCCACGGGACTGATCTATTTTGGCGGTGATCTTGAGGCGCTCAAAGGCTTGTCATTGCTGCGTCAGGGCCGATTGGAGAAGGCCGAGGAACTGCTGACGCCCGCCGTTGAGGCTCTCCGCATCAGGGACCCGCTGCAGCTGCGAAGCCTGGGAACGGCACTGGCCTTCTACGCGGCGGCCAGGTCCGGCAACGCATCGCTGGCCAGCCGACTGGAGAGCGAGCAGTGTGATGCTGCCGCCGGTGGTGCCTACGTTGAGGCCCTTGCGGAGCTGTTCCGCCTTGCTGGCGAGGAACTTCTCAGCAAGGGCACAGGGCTGCCGAAACTTAGTGGTCTACCGGAATCGGGTCATCTTCACCGGCTGCCGGGCATTCTGCTCCAAAACCTGGTCCTCAGGGCTGAAGCCGGGGACGTCCAGGCCTTGGAGTCAATCCAGGAAACGGCGGCGTCGATGGCAGGAAGCTGGGCAACCGGCTGGCAGTCACTGGCGGCGGCGCAGTTGCGCGGTGAGGGCGAAGGGCTGGTGAACGCAGGCAACCTCCTGGCAGCATCCGGGATGCCCGGGCCGGCCGCCGTAGCGTTCGACAAAGCGGCTGTGACTTTCGATGCCGAAGGCAAACGCCCGGAAGCGCGACAGGCTGCGGTACTGCGGGATGTCAATGAGGCAACCCTGGGCGACGCCCTGGTCCACGACCCCCAAACCGAGGCGGACCGGTCTGTGCCACTGACCCGACGCGAGCAGGACATTGTGGCATTGGCTGTTTCGGGCCTGACCGACCGTCAAATTGCCGAGAAACTCATGGTTTCGGTCCGGACCGTGGAAGGCCACTTGTACCGGAGCTACGCCAAACTGGGTATCCGCAGGCGGGAAGACCTGGGTGCTGCCGTCCGTCACTGACGACGCCGCCTGAGTACCTGCAAGATCGCCGTTAAAGCAGCTTCCCTTGGAATCGCGCGGGATTTAACCAATCAATGGAGTAATGCGCGGGTATTTCGTGTCGCAACCAAGTAGTGCCCTGTCCGGGGACTGAGTACAACAGAGTACCGGCGGGAAAAAAGCGGCCCACTTTTCGAGTACCAACTACTGATGTACGGCATGTTGCGCCCCGGCAGTATTGATCTTGGAAGAACGGTTCAGCCCCAAGCATCACCGGGATTCCGGAAATCGCATCACCCGCATCGGAGGTCTCTTGAGCCGATGCTCCGGCCGCCGAAAGGTGGTCCGGCCCTGTACGAAGCCGGCGGCGACAGAGTCTTCTGAGACCGAGACTCTCCCCCCAGCCGCCGCCGGCTTCTAGGACAGGGATCCGCGCACCGCGGAACCCAAAAACCCTTCCCGGATCATGGGACTGCTGCTATTGGAGTGTGCATGTTGCCGGACCCTTGGCTGGACGAAGACACCGTCACAGCCGGTCTGAGGCCATCGACGTTTCCCGATAGAACGCAACTTCTAAATCTCATCCTCTCGGCAGTCCCGTCCCCGTCCACCAGCGGCATCGTGGTGGTGGGAGAGCGGGGCTCCGGAAAGAGCCACCTTCTGCTTTCCGTCAAAGAGGGACTTCCCGAGACCGTCGACGTCCGCATCTTCAGCGGAAAACCGGAACGCCGGGCCCTTCAATTCGGCGCTTTAGGCGCCGTTTCGGCAGGGGCCGCGGCAGCGGCAACGGCGGCGGGAGCGGCAGCGGCCGACGAGGCCGTGGCGCCGGGCCTGCACGTTCTCCGGGCCCTGACCAGTACTCTGGGGCCGGCCGACTACTTGTACACACCCTCACGCGGACGACGCCGGAACAAGCGGCACGTTCAACCGGCACGGCCGCAGCTGGTCCTGTTGGTGGACGACATCCACTACATCGATCCGGCCTCACTGGCGGTCCTGCTGCAACTCATTCCGGGCTTCGGTGCCACCTTGGTGGCCACGGCGGAAAGCCGACACCCCCTCCCGCCTGATCTTTACCAGCTCTGGGAAGACGGCTTCCTGGAGCAGTACTTCCTCCCACCCTTTACCTTCAGTGAGGCACACGCTTTGTGCCAGTCCATCCTTGGCGGGCATGTCCAGCGACGCGCGAGCAGCCTCCTTGCCGCAATGAGCGGTTTCAACGTGGGATTGCTGTGCCTGGCGGTCGACGACGCGCGCCGCTCCGGGTTCCTGGTCCGGGTTGATGGTTACTGGACCATCGATGTCCGGGCCCACTGTGAATGGCCCGGCGTGGTTGAGCATGTCCGGGCGGAGAACATTTCGCGCCCCCCCGAAGAGCGCCAGGCGCTCGAACTCATCGCGCTCTCAGAGCCGGTGGCGCTTAAGGTGGTGGAGCGTCACTTCGGTCAGAAAGCCATTGAACATCTCCTCACCAATCACCACATCAGGCTGCTGCCAGGCTCGCCCCCGCTGCTCAGCACAAGTTCCTGGCTGCGCGGGGAGGGGACCAGGCTGTCCGTGCCGCGCTCGCGGAGCATGGCCCTTCGGCTGGGCGTGGAGGAACCTGAGCTGACTAAGGAGACGGCGCCTGCCCTGCTGCGATGGATCACGTGGACCCTGGACTGCGGGTTGAGCCTCTCCGACGAACTTCTCCTTGCTGCCGCACCCGCCGCTGACAGGCCGTCCACCGCCGAGCTTGCTCTGAGGGCCGCCTCGGCAGTGACGGGCGAGGATCACCTGGACGAGGCCAGACTGGTCAGGGCGCGGGCATTGATCGCCGAGGGCCACCTCCAGGAAGCAGGTCCGGAACTTCGGCAGCTGGCAACCGCGGGCGGGCTCCCTGAAGTGAAGATCGATGCCGCGCACCGGTTGCTGGCTCTGGGGCTGCTGGGTGCTGCATCCCTACCTGCCGGGTCTGAGTTCACCCATCAGCGGCCGGGGGAGCCCACTGACGCCGCCCTATTGATCATGAACAATGTGCGCGAAGCCGAGCGTCTGCTGCTGTCCGGGGCCGCCCCGGAAGCCTTGAAAAGGTCAACAGCAGCCATGGAAGCCATCAACGCCGATCCCACCTTGAACATGTTCCTGCCGGGGGTACTGCTCCGGCACGTGATGGGCCTGCGGTACAACCTGGCCTGGGAACCGGCGGATCCGCTGGTGGATACTCCCGCCCATTACACCCTGCCGATGCACCTCTCGGCGTGCCTGGACGTCGCCCGCGGTTACGTCCAGCTCAGCCAGGGACTCCCGCGTGCAGCCCGGGCCACCTTGGAACCGGTCCTGGCAGAACTGCACGACACCGGTCTGCCGCCAGTCCTTGCTCTGGCTGCGGCCCTGCTGGCCTACTCCGAGGCGCTGTGCGGGAACACCCGGCAGGCTTTGGCCAAGGCCCGGCAGAGCATGACTGCGCAGGAAGCCGCCGGGGTGTCCGTTCAGCATGACTCCGACCAAGCAGCAGGACATTCAGCGGATCCGTCCGGACTCTTCACTCAACATGCTCTGGGGGCACAGCCTGGTCTGTTGTCGCAACTCGCTGCCGTGTACGTCGCAGCGGCGCAGGACCAGGTTGCCGGGACGTCAACACACCTGATGGCTCTGGCGGAACATGTGCACGCCCAAGGCAGCATCCTGATGGAGGCAGAGGTGTTCTCCCTCCTGACACTTAACCCGGCCAGTGCCGCCGTCGACGATCCCGCGATCCAGCGACGCCTTGGCGCGCTGGCGGCAACTGTTCATGGTCCGGGCGGGGCAGCATGGGGGACGTTTGCAGCCGCTCTGGTGGGCAACGACCCCAAAGCACTTGAAGCGGCGGGCCGGAGCCTGTCCGCGGACCGGCAGTTTGCCCACGCCGCCCTGTGCTATTCCCGGGCCGCAGCGGGTTACGAGGCCAGGACCCGGGCTGCCGCCAGCCGCCGGGCCTCGGTGCTCCTTGGGAGGCTCCGGGCCGCCTTTGATAGCGGGATGGTTCCACCGCTGGGCTGGGTGCCCGGGAGGGCCGGCGGCTGAACGTGCTGTACGGCACACCTGCGGCACCGCACGGCAGGGGCCACCGTGGGATAATGAGGAGTCCCTGAAGGATTTCCAAGGAGCGTCCCTTGACTGCCGTATCAACTCCCGCCTCACTGCAGCGATCCATGCATGCCATGGACAACGCGGAGGTGTTGCGGATCCGGAATGATTTCCCGGTGCTGGACCAGCTGGTCAACGGCAAACCCTTGATCTACCTGGACTCCGGCGCTACATCGCAAAATCCGCTCAGTGTCATCGAAGCCGAGCAGGAGTACTACGAGCAACGCAACGCCGCTGTTCATCGTGGCGCCCACCACCTTGCCGTGGAAGCCACGGAGGTCTTCGAGGACGCCCGCCAGACCGTGGCGGATTTCATCGGTGCGCAGTACGAGGAAACAGTGTGGACCTCCAACGCCACCGAGGGCCTGAACCTCATCAGCTACGCCCTGTCCAACGCCACTCTCTGGGCAGCACAGGGAAGGGGTGGGTCCGCGCTGAAGGGCCTGGCCATCGGTCCTGGCGATGAGATCGTGGTCACCGAAATGGAACACCACGCCAACCTGATTCCCTGGCAGGAACTGGCGTTCCGGACCGGCGCCACCCTGAAGTACATCCCGATTGCGGACGACGGCACCTTGCAGCTTGATGCCGCCGCGGAAATGGTGGGGGAGCGGACCAAGCTCCTTGCCTTCAGCCACGCATCCAACGTCCTGGGCACCATCAACCCCGTCGCCGAGCTCGTAGCCATGGCCCGCCGCGTAGGTGCTTTGGTGGTCCTGGACGCTTGCCAGTCCGTTCCGCACATGGCTGTGGACGTCAAAGGACTGGATGTCGATTTCGCCGTGTTCTCCGGCCACAAGATGCTGGCCCCCACCGGGGTAGGGGTGCTGTACGGCAAGCAGGAACTCCTGGATGTGTTGCCGCCGTTCCTGACGGGCGGATCCATGATTACAACGGTCACCATGGAACGGGCCGAGTACCTGCCGGCACCGCAGCGGTTCGAAGCCGGAACCCAGCGCATCTCCCAGGCCGTTGCGCTCGCAACCGCCGTGAACTACCTCACCGAGACCGGGATCGACCGCATCCATGCGTGGGAGTCGACGCTGGGCCAGCGTCTGGTGAAGGGGCTTGAGGCAATCGAGGGCATCCGCGTCGTCGGTCCGGCCTCAGGGTCTGAAAGGATCGGCCTGGCAGCTTTCGACGTCGCCGGCGTCCACGCGCACGACGTCGGACAGTTCCTTGATGACCGCGGCATCGCCGTTCGCGTCGGTCACCACTGCGCCCAGCCGCTGCACCGGCGCCTGGGCCTGACGGCAACCACGCGCGCCAGCACCTACCTCTACAACACCACGGACGACGTCGACGCTTTCCTGGACGCAGTTTCGGGTGTCCGGGCCTACTTCCAGGCCTGACACGCGGCACAGGCCTTTGGCCGCACAGCCGTCAACCAACGATTTTCCCCAGAAGAGGCACCAAGCATCATGAGTCTTGACCAGCTGTACCAACAGATCATCCTGGACCACTCCAAGCAGCGGCACGGCAGCGGCCTTGCGGAAACGGGTGCGCCGGACGGTACATCCACCGGGCAATCGCACCAGCTGAACCCTGTGTGCGGGGATGAAGTGACGCTGCGGCTCGCAGTCTCCGACGGAACCGTTCAGCAGATCCGCTGGGACGGTGCGGGCTGCTCCATCTCCATGGCCTCAGCTTCTGTCCTTAGCGAACTTGGCGAGGGCATGTCCGTGGAGGAGCTTCACTCGGTCATCGATAATTTCCGCGAGGTGCTCCGGTCCCGCGGAAAAGTACAGGCAGACCCGGAGATCCTGGGCGATGCCGCCGCCTTCGAAGGAGTGGCCCGTTACGCGGCACGCGTGAAATGCGCCATGATCTCCTGGGTTGCCGCTGAAGACGCGCTCAACCAGGCCACCGCCTAGCTTCTAGCGGAGCACCTCCGCCTTAGGCGCGGGCAAAAACGTCAGGTACGCCGTCGCCGTCGTCGTCCCGTTCTTCGTCTGCCTGCACTTGGCGGTAGCGCCGGTTGCGGGCCTTAAGCACGACGGCGGCCAGCAGCGCCGAGATCAAGGAGCCTGCCAGGATGGCCACTTTGGCGTGGTCGTTATGGGCGGAGCCGGCGCCGAAGCTCAATTCGCCGATCAGCAATGAGACCGTGAAGCCGATGCCGGCCAGCAGTGCCAGCCCGAAGAGGTCGATCCAGGCGATGCTGGAGTCCAGGCTTGCGCGCGTGGTTTTGGTGACCAGGAACGTGGTGCCGAAGACACCCACGGCCTTGCCCACCACCAATGCTGCAACAATCCCGAGCGCCACGGGATCCCTGAGGGCGGCTCCCATGCCGTCCAGTCCGCCCAAGGCCACGCCTGCGGAGAAGAACGCGAAGACAGGTACCGCAAAGCCTGCCGAGAAGGGGCGTAGTTTGTGTTCGAGGTGCTCGGCCAGGCCCTCTGCCGGTTCTCCCTTTTTGCCGCTGGCCAGGACGGGAACGGCGAAGCCCAACAGCACTCCGGCCACGGTGGCGTGGATACCGGAGGCGTGGACGAAGCCCCACGTGGCCAAAGCAAGGGGCAGCAAGAGGTACCAGCTGCGGATCCGCTTCTGCACAAGGAACGTGAAGAGGGCAAGCGGCACCAGGGCGGCCAAAAGCATGAGCGGCTGGAGCCCCGTGGAGTAGAAGAAGGCGATGATGCCGATGGCGATGAGGTCGTCCACCACGGCGAGCGTCAGCAGGAATGTCCGTAGTGCGGCGGGCAGGTGCGTGTTGATGACGGCCAGCACCGCGAGGGCGAAGGCGATGTCCGTGGCTGTGGGAATAGCCCAGCCTTTGAGCGTCTCTCCGGCTGTTCCCAGGTTGAAGAGGACGTAGATCAGGGCCGGCACCACCACGCCACCAACAGCAGCAGCGACGGGGACAACGGCTTTGGCAGGTTTACGGAGTTCCCCGGCCACGAATTCGCGTTTGAGTTCAAGTCCTGCCAGGAAGAAGAACACCGCCAGCAGGCCATCCGAAGCCCAGTGGCCAAGGCTCAATTCAAGATGCCAGGGTTCGTAGCCGATCTTGACGTCGCGGAGTGCGAAATAGCCGTTTGCTGCAGGGGAGTTCGCCCAGATGAGCGCCACCACGGTAGCTGCCAGAAGGAGTGCGCCGCCCACCGTTTCCGTACGGAGAATGGAGAGGATCCGGCGATATTCGGGGTATGTGGAGCGCGAGAAGACTTTGCTGCTGGAGCTGCTGGAGTCGGGCTCGGGTGCTGCGGGCTGGCTCGATGGGTGGGGCACTGTGGCTCCTCAAGAGTGGGCGGGCATTCGCGGTACGGCAAAAGAACCGCCGACCAGACTTCCCGGCACACCACTACCCATCCTACCCAACTGAGTCGCAGTAGTGCGCGTTGTGAGCTCTCAGAACGCGCACTACTACGACTCAGTTGGGTGAGGGTTAGGCGATCAGGCCCGCGATCCCTATGCCCGCCGTCGCGAGTCCGAGCACCATGGAGATGGTGACCAGCACAACGTGGACCGTGAGGAACTTGGTGGCCTTCCCGGCCGCATCGCGGGCGCGGGGGTCCTTCATGACGCGCTTGAGGAACTGCGGCCACACCACCAAGGACCAGACGCCGGCAACGATCAGGACGATCGCCAGGATTGCGGGGATCTCCACGCTAGTGGCTTTCGAGCCAGGCCTGGGCCTGTTGCGACTGGATTCCCAGGGCCTTGCCAACCATGGGCTCTGCGGCATCGGCGATCTTGCCACCGAGGAACGGAACCGAGGAGGTCACGTTGCCTTCAAGCTCGATCCGGGTGCTGCCGCCTTCGGCCACCAGACGCTGCACCGCAGAGACATCGAGCGGAGCGCCGGCGATCTTCAGGTCAATGGTGCTGGACCGTGAACCGTCGGCAGCCGGGGCTTCCCACTTCTCGGTCTGGGTGACCTTCAGGGTTTCGCCAACGAACTTGCGTGCGATGTCCGGCAGGCGCGTGGTGGGCAGCGTACGAACCGTGGTGGTGGTGAAAGCGCCGGCGGTGTCGCCGTCAACGGTGAACGATTCCAAGGAGCCGCCCACGTATTCGCTGGTGTGACGCAGGAAATCCTCGTTGACAAAGACTGCGGCTACGCGGTCAACGCTGTGGGGCAGGGTGGTGGATGCACTCAGGGCCATGGGTCCTCCGTGGATGGTTGTGGTGAAGCTTTTTAGCTCCCAACATCCTACGGTGTCTCGGTGGACACCCCGGAACCCGCCTCCTGAAGGGTGGTGGCCGCCGCGGAAATATTGCGGG
>Ga0247742_10001238_pt1 | contig 18245 bp, 23 predicted proteins | sample UWRJL208509C2_FD_180944 | JGI IMG/M metagenome (GOLD analysis project Ga0247742, IMG submission 180944) | Plant litter microbial communities from Arlington Agricultural Research Station in Wisconsin, United States - UWRJ-L208-509C-2 | ecosystem: Environmental > Terrestrial > Plant litter >... | reverse complement strand
CATCAGCCGCAAGCTGGTCAAGGCCGGCCAGAAGGCCATGGCCAAGAACCTGACCAAGTCCTTCATGGATCAGGAGGTCAAGCGCATCAACGACTGGCTGCAAACCCTGGTTGCCGACGAAACCATTCCGGGCGGCAGCGTCTACTTGCACCCGGAATTGAACAGCGTCGAGAAGTACAAAAACGGCACCTGGTACGTGGTCATCGACTACGGCCGCTACGCGCCGAACGAACACATGATTTATCAACTCAACGCCCGCGATGAAATCATCGAGCAGTTCCTGGAGGACGTTCTCTAATGTTTACCAACCGAATCAGACAGGCCATGGCGGCCACCCTTCAAGGCCTGCCGTTGTCGGCGACGGTCACCTCGTTCGCACCGCCGAAGATCGACTTCGACATGGAACAGATGACCGGCGGACGTTTCATCGCCGAAGAAATGGCCAAGAGCGCCAAAGTGCTCAACGCCACATTGGAGCTGCAAGGTGCGGGTCCGGAAATCATGCTTGCCTTGGGGGTGCGCCTGGGCGATGACATTTTGCTGAACGTGCGTGAAGCCGGCCAGGACCAGGACGGCAAGACTTACTTCACCTACCACACCATCGGCGGCAAGCTGAAAACCCTGACCGAGACAACCCTGAAGATGGGCGATAAACCCGCCATCACCCTGGAGTTCTCCTGCCGCACCTACAACCGCCTGGAAAACGGCATCCCGGTGATCGACATCGACGTGCGTACCCAGAAGTTTGTGCTCAACGGCGTCGACATCCTCGGCGATGCCCGCCGCGCGGTACTGATGCCTTAAGCCCCCGGGAGCGGGTTTTCCCGCTCCCATACTTCACCAAGGAATTGATTCATGGCCTGGATGCCTCCGCTGCACATCCTGCTGTCGCCGATCACCGCTGATACCGGCGCGCTGATCGAGCAGATTCAACTCAAGCCGTTGTTCTACGCCGCGCAAAAAGACGCGCTGGCCCGGGCCGGTGATGACGAGGACGATCAGTTCTTCGAACTGGCCAAACTCGCCACCGGCCTGTCGGAAAAAGAACTCGACCAACTCAAGCGTCCGGACTATGTGAGCATCGCCCAGTACGTGCACGACATGTCGACCCGGCCTGCCTCGTACTTCCTCGACGCCGACGAGCAGCCTCGCGAATCGGCGACCAGTGAGCACGTCTCGCTGCTGTTGCCCCTTGACACTGGCGGCCGCCGTCTCACCAGCCTGATCCTGGAAATGCCCGCCCTGCGTGCCACCAAGGCGATGAAAAAACTCGCCACCAACAAAGAGCGCGCCGAGTTCATCACTGCCCACTGCACCGGCCTGATGATCCCGGATCTCGCCGACCTCAGCGTGCCCGACTGGACCGAACTGCAGGGGCGCATCGACGATTTTTTAAACAAACCGGCGGACTTCTTTCGGAGCGCGACATCGAAGTAATTCTCGACATCGTGCCGCTCATTTACTCGGTAAATGAAGCGGAAATCCTGGACTGGGACGCCGGAAAAGCATTGCGCCGCTACGACATCGCGATCACTCGCCTTGGCGTCAAACAGGAGTAGAGCGGATGGCAGACAGTAAATTTGGATTGAGGTCGCTCATCGCCAGGGACGGCGAGGCGATTTACGGCTCGCTTGAAACGGCCGGGGCAGGCGCCAGCATCCAGCCGATTGCGCCGATGCTTGCCGGCCCGTCCTTGCTTGATACCGTACCCAAGGCCGTGCCGGGCCAGGAACTGGCGAATGTCGGTGCGCAACTGACGCAACTGGTCACGGGGCAGACCCGGCTCATCGACACGCTGGAGAGGTTCAACGGCTCATTGCTCGATGTGATGGGTGCTCTGAAAACCGGCAAGGGTAATAGCACGGGCGGTGCCTCATCCGATACCGTCAAACCCTCGCAGGCGCTGGAAACGGCGATGACCGACCTGCATGAAGTGGTGGGGTTTGCCGGGCATGAGCGCACACAACTGCGCGAAGCCAACCTGGCCATGGCGTCCGACCCGATGGTTGCCGCAAGTGGCGCAGATGCTGTCGGCCTGGCAAGGGTGGAGCAGGTGGGGGCCCGGTCCGGCGTAGGCAAGGACCTTGAAACTCGCCAGGCTGATTTGCTGCAGTTCGCCCGCGATAGCGCGCTCATCGCCGCGGCCTTTCAGACCGATATCAAGACGGCCGGCGAGATGATGGGCGGCTGGCGTGGGTCGATGAAGCTGGATCGCCCGCAGGCGCTGGATCTGGCTGACGCCACCAACGTGCTGGGTTCCCACGCTTCGCTCAAGGCCGATGCGGTGGATATTGGTTCGATTGTGCGCCAGAGCACTGCGGCGAGAACGTCGGGCATGAGCCCCGAGCAGGTAGCGGCGTTTTCGGCGGCGTTGCTGACGGTTGGTAACAACCGGGCGTCTGCCGGGCTTGCGGTGGAAAAAGTCGGCGCCGCGCTGGCCAAGGGTGACGGTGCGTCCGAGGGGCAGCGTGCTGCCTGGGCAGAGCTCAAGCTTGACCCGAAGGTGCTTGCGGCAGGCATGAAGCAGGACGCACCGCAAACAGTGCTGACGGTCCTCGAGGCGCTCAAGGCGCAGCCCCAGGAAAGGCAGGCGGCACTGGCCACGCAGTTGTTCGACGGTAACCGCTCGATTCTGAGCCTGGTGCCGGTGATCGACACGCTGAAGCAGGCCTTTACGGCGGTGGCCGACAAGTCGACTTACGCGACTTCGGTCCTGGGAGACCAGGGCTCGGTCATGCGTTCGGCGACCGGGCGGGCAGACTCCACGCAAGCTCATGAACAAGCCTTCCAGGCCAGTACGACCCGCCTGGAGACAGCTTCCGATACGGCGATTGCACCCCTGAAAATCGGCGCACTGACTGTGCTGACCTCAGTGGTCAATGGCTTGGGCTGGCTGGCTGAATCGCTGCCCAAAGCCACGGCCGCCCTCACATTGGCCGCGGTGGTGATGGTGCCGCTGGCGAAGAAGCTCGGCGGCACTGTCGTGGACAAAGTCTTCGACAAGGTCGCCGGGAAAGTCCTGGGCGAGGGTGACGCGCCCCGCGATGCCGGTGGCAACAAGTCCGACCCGTCCGGCAGCAAAGGGAAGTCACAAGGTAGCGACACACGCCAGGGCGAGCGCACGCCAGGCAAAAACTCAGGCCCTGATGCGCCCACGAAAACCAACAGAGCCAGCCGAATCGCGAAGCGCGGTTCGTTGGCGTTGGTGGTGGCAGACGCGGGTATCAATCTCATCAAGGGCGCGAGCAATGGCACCCTGAAAGAGTCCGTTGGCGCCAGTGTGGGGTCGATAGGCGGTGGCGTCGCGGGTGGTGTGGCCGGCGAGGTTGCAGGGCTGGCCATTGGGCGAGCCGTTGGCACGCTCGCCGGGGCGGCGCTGGGTTCGATTATTCCGGGCGCCGGCACAGTGTTGGGCGGTGTGATCGGCGGCTTTGCCGGCGGTGCAATCGGTAAGGTGGTGGGCGGCGTCGTCGGCACGTTCGTCGGCAGCGACGTCGGGGCGAGCCTGGGCGAGAAAGTCATGAGCAGCGACGACCGTCTCCCGCCACCCGAACAGGTCAGCCAAAGCCTTCCCAACGCTCAAACAGACAACCGGCAAATCAACTTCGCCCCGCAGATCAACATTACCGCACCCGAGCAGACCAGTTACCAGGCGCTGGCGGCGCTCGTCGTGCAACAGATCGAGGCGCAGTTCACGCCGCTGTCGATGGACAACCTGCTGGCGACGCGACGCGACGCGGCACTCACCGATGGAGCGGTTTAATGCGACAACAAATGGTGTTGGGCAGCTTTATTTTCGGGCTGTCGCGCGGGTTTGCCTACGCGACCCTCGACCGTAACAGTAGCGGTGGCTGGGTCGCGCTGGACATCATTGCCGGCAAACCCAAGTCCAGCCAGACCGGCCAGGCCCTCGAAACATTGACCTTTGCCGGCAAGGCGGCGCGTGGCATTGGCATGGCCAGGCTCGACGAACTGCGCGACTTGCAGGCCTTGCGTACACCGCTGCCGTTGGTGGACGGGATTGGCCGTAACTGGGGGCTGTGGACGATCAAATCGGTGGACGAGAAACAAGCCAACGTGATCGACGACGGCACCGCCATGCTGATCAATTGGACGTTGATACTGGAGGAATTCGTCAATGCGTAGAGTCCGAAGTATTGCCGGTGACTCCGTCAACCTGCTGCTCTACCGCGAACTGGGTCGCAGCGACGACGCTGCCGAGGAAGCACTGTGGCATCTCAACCCGGACCTCGCGGAACACGGGGCGGTATTGCCGGCCGGCATCGGTGTAATCGTACCGGAGCTGGACGCGCGGCCCGCCGCAAAAAAACCGGTTTCGGTTTGGGATTAAGGAGGAACCATGGCACTTGGATTCACACCGGCGGTGGAAATTTACGGGACCAATGCCGCGCTGCTCAACGAGCGATTACTGGAGTGGGAACACACCGATGCCGCAGGCTTCGTCTCCGACCAGCTCAAGCTGACCCTCGACATCGAAGGGCTTGAGGGATTGCCCAGCCTGGGTGGGAGGATCGGCCTGCGGGTCGGTTACCTGGAGACCGGCCTGGAGGACAAGGGGCTCTTCAAGATTACCCAGCGCACCCCGTACCTGTTCCCCCTGCGCCTGGTGCTGGTGGCCACGGCGGCGCCGTTCGACCAGGACGAATTCAAACAGCGCCGCACAGCCAGCCATGGGCCGACCACCCTGGGCGCACTGTTCCGCCAACTGACCATACGTTATGGATTCTCACCCAGGGTCGCGCCGGATCTGGACGCTGAAAAGATCGCTCACATCGACCAGACCAACGAAAGCGACATGAGCTTCCTGACCCGGCTTGCCAAGCGTTTTGATGCGGTGGCCAAGCCTGTCGACGAGCTGTATGTGCTGGGCCGTAAAGGCCAGATCACCTCGCTGTCGGGCAAGCCGCTGCAAGAAGTGCGGCTGTCGGTCACCCGTGATAACCGTCCGGGCGACCGCGCGTTTATCAGCGCCAGTTTTACCGAGACCAGCCGGGCCAAGTTCGAAGGGGCCAAGGCGTCCTGGTGGGATGTCGCTACCTGCAAGAAACGTGAGGTGGAGGTGGGCGGTGCGCCGTTCAAAGTCCTTGCCCAGCGCTACCAGAGCGAAGACGAAGCCAGGACGGCGGCCGAAGGCGAGATGCGCCGGGTTAGCCGTGAAGGCCTGCAGATCAATGTGATATGCCCCGGCAACCCGGCGTTCCAGGCCGAAGGGCTGCTGGTGCTGGATGAAACCTGGCCCGGCTTCATGCAGGGGCGCTGGTCCATCGACACGCTGACGGCCGTCGGCAAACGCAAGGAAAGCTACCGATGCACGATCAAGGCGAACGGATTGTCGTCACCGCAATGACGTGCTCGATCGGTTCCTTCTACCCACCCGCTTCGGCGGGTTTTTTATTGCCTGGTGAGATGCCATGAAGATAACCCCTCTGGTCAGTCATCTTCGGGATCACTGTCCATCGTTCAACCAACACATCCGCGCCGGCCTCGACCTCGACGCGCTGCAAAACCTGCCAGTGCTCGACTCACCCCAGGCGGTCGTGACGCCGATCAATGACAAGGCCAGCCCTAACGCTGCGCAAAACAGTAGTCGCCAACCCCTGCGCGAACATTTTGGCGTGGTGCTGGTGCTGGATTTGCCGGAGGGCCAGCAAGCCCAGGCGATGGACCAGCTGCATGCCTTGCGCGCCGAGGTCTGGCGGGCGCTGGTGGGCTACAGGCCCGAGGGGTTCTACGAGCCCATCCAGTACGACGCTGGCGAATGGCTGTTGCTCAGCAAGGTTCGCGGGTTGTACCGGCTACGGTTTTTTCTCGAGAGCCAGTTGGGACGCAACCTCAGCACACAGCCGGCGGAAACCTGGCTCGAGCTTGAACTGGACGCTTTGCCGTCCTTCAACGGGGTGACGGTGCGGGTCGATGCCATCGACCCGGCTGACCCCAATCTGCAACGCCCAGGCCCCGACGGGCGCCTGGCAATGACGTTTTCTGCCGAGGTAAAACCATGAGCAAACGCATCACCGTACTGCCGGTTTCCGGCCGTGCCGTACCTGACCCGGAGGCGGGCGATCTGTTGCCCGCCGAAGGCCGCGAAGTCCCGGACAACGCCTGGTGGCGTCGACGTCTGGCCGATGGCGACATCACAACCAAAGCCGTCAAGGCGGCAAAAACACAGGGAGCCAAGTAATGGCGATCGGATTCAGTCATATTCCGGCGGACATTCGTGTGCCGCTGTTCTACGCCGAGATGGACAATTCGGCGGCCAATAGTGCGTCGTCGGCCTTGCGCCGGCTGATCGTGGCCCAGGTCAACGACAACGTCACCAGCCCGGAAATCGGCAGCCTGGTGCTGGTATCGAGCGCGGCCATGGCCAAGCGTATCGGTGGCCAGGGTTCGATGCTGGCGTCGATGTACGAGACGTTCCGCAAGAGTGACCCGGTGGGCGAGATCTGGTGCCTGCCGCTGCACAGCACCGAAGGCAGCGCGGCCAAGGCCGAGCTCAAGCTGACCGGCGCCGCGACCCAAGGTGGCATTCTCAGCCTGTACGTCGGCGGCACCCGGGTTCAAGCGACCGTGATCAATGGTGCGACGGCTGCCGTGGCTGCCACCGCCCTGGCGCTGAAACTCAACGCCAGTGCCGACCTGCCGGTCAGTGCGGTAGCCGCCGATGGCACCGTCACCCTGACCGCCAAGTGGACCGGTGAGAGTGGCAACGACATCAGCCTGCAGCTCAACCGCTTGGGCCAGAGCAACGGCGAACAAACCCCCGACGGCCTGACCGCCGTGCTCGGCAAAATGGCGGCGGGCGCCGGTGTGCCGGACCAGCTCGCGGCATTGGCTGCACTGGGCGACGAGCCGTTCGAGTTCATCTGCATGCCCTGGGCCGACACCACCAGCCTCAACGCCTGGCAAGCGGTGATGGATGACAACAGCGGTCGTTGGTCGTGGGCCAAGCAACTGTTCGGCCACGTCTACACCGCCAAGCGCGGCACTATCGGCACCCTGGTGGCGGCCGGGCAAGGGCGAAATGACCAGCACGTGACCATCCAGGCCATGGAGCCGGGCGTGCCGCAACCGTTCTGGGTCCAGGCCGCAGCATTGGCTGCACGCACGGCGGTGTTCATCTCTGCCGATGCCAGTCGTCCGACCCAAAGCGGCAGCTTGCCGGGCCTCGATCCGGCCGACGCGAGCGAGCGCTTCACTCTGACCGAGCGCCAATCGCTGCTCAACTACGGCATCGCCACCGCTTACTACGAAGGCGGTTACGTGCGCATTCAGCGGGCGATCACCACTTACCAGAAGAACGCGTTCGGCCAGGCGGACAATTCCTATCTGGACAGCGAAACCCTGCACCAGTCGGCCTTTATCGTGCGCCGCCTGCAGAGCGTGATCACCAGCAAGTACGGGCGCCACAAACTCGCTGCTGACGGCACGCGCTTTGGCGCCGGCCAGCCGATCGTCACCCCGAGCACCATCCGCGGTGAGCTGATTGCCCAGTACGCCAAGCTCGAACTGGAAGGCCATGTGGAGAACGCCGAGCTGTTCGCCGAGCACCTGATCGTCGAGCGCGACAGCCAGGACCCGAGCCGGGTCAACGTGCTGTTCCCGCCGGATTACGTCAACGGGCTGCGGGTGTTCGCGCTGCTCAACCAGTTCCGTTTGCAGTACGACGCGGCGGTGTAGGCCCCGCGCTTTTCGCAACTGATTCCAGCCCGCCGAGTGCGGGCTTATTTTTGGGAGAAACATCATGGGTCAACTGATTGCGGGCACCTGCTACGTCAAAGTGGACGGCGCTCAACTGACCATCAACGGCGGCTGCGAAGCACCGTTGATGGCCGTCAAGCGGGAAACCGTGGTGCCGGGTTTCTATAAGGAAACCGACATCACCCCGTCTTTCAAAGTTACCGCGCTGCACACGCCGGACTTTCCATTGAAGCAACTGATCGCCGGCACCGACATGACCGTCACCTGCGAATTCAACAACGGCAAGGTCTACGTGCTGGCCGGTGCCTACCTGGTGGAAGAGCCGGTGGCCAAGGGCGATGATGCCGTGATCGAGCTGAAATTCGAAGGCATCAAGGGGACCTGGCAATGACCGATACGGTGAAGCTGCAAGCGGCCATCGAGGCCCACGGCGAGTCATTGACCGAACTCACCCTGCGCCGCCCGACGGTGCAGGAGGTGCGGGCAATCAAGGCGCTGCCGTACAAGATCGACAAGGGCGAAGACGTGAGTCTGGACCTTGACGTCGCCGCCAAGTACATCGCCGTGTGCGCGGGTATCCCGCCGTCGTCGGTCAACCAGCTCGACCTGATGGACTTCAACGCGCTGAGCTGGGCCGTCGCTGGTTTTTTCATGAGTGCGGCGCAGGCTCCGTCGCCGAGCTGATTGCGGTGGCCTATGACCTGGCCTGGTTCTGGAAGGTTGATCCCGAACAGATGCTGGCCAGGCCTTTGGATACGCTCCGGGAATCCCTGGAGCATGCGCAACGGATCAATGCGATGCAGCAGGTGCAGTGATGGCAGAAGCTCAGAAAGTAGAAAGTACCGCCGTGCGCCTGACCGGCATCGACCAGCTGTCGCCCAAGCTTGCTGCGCTGCAGGCCATGGTCGGGCGCTTCAGGCAGAACCTGGAACAGACCGGTCTCGGCAAGCTGGATATCGCCGGTTTGGTAAAGGGCGGTGGGCTGGCGGCACCGTTTATCAGCGGTATCAAATCGGCGCTGGCGTTCAAGGCTGAGGTCGGCGAGGTCAATGCCGCCGTGGGGCAGGGCGTTACCGAAACGGCGGCGCAAGGGCTGAAGGATTTCAACGCGTCGCTGGACAAGGTGTCGGTGGCGTTTGGTACTGCGCTGTTGCCGGCCGTCACGGCGGTGGTGGTCGGGTTGGAGCCGTTGCTGACGACGGTGGCCCAGGTGCTCACCGAAAATCCGCAACTGGTGCAGGGCCTGGCTGCCGGCGCAGTAGCGTTTACCGCGATGCAGGCGGCCGTCACCGGCGTGTCTCAGGCACTGGGCTTGATGCAGCTGCTGCTCAGCGCCAATCCGATAGTTTTGGTGGCTGTAGGCATTGCCGTGGCGGCAGGCTTGATCGTTGCCAACTGGAAGCCGATTTCGGCATTTTTTGTCGGGCTCGGCGAACGGGTGATGGCGGCGATTGGAACCTTGGGCGAGTTTTTCCAGACGGTCTTTGCGTTTCGTCCGCTGGAACAGGTGATGCGCTTGTGGGGGCCGATCACAGGCTTTTTTGCCGGGTTGTGGACGTCGCTTAAGGTGATGGCGCAGCCCTTGGTCGGCTTTTTCACCACGCTGTTTTCCTGGTCGCCAATGGGTTTGATCGTCAACAACTGGACGCCGTTGAGCGGCTTTTTTGCGGCCCTCTGGGACTTGCTCAAGGCACTGAGTGTGCCGGTGGTCGAGTTCATGAAAAGCCTGTTCAGTTGGTCACCCCAAGGGCAAATCATTGCCAACTGGGGTGTGATCAGTGAGATGTTTGCGGCGATCTGGAGTGACTTCAAACTCACCGCGCTGGCGGCTTTTACCATCGTCAGCAGTTACTTCGATTGGTCGCCCCTGGACAAGGTTTCTGCCGTCTGGGGTAGCGTCAGCGGTGCATTCGCCTCGATCTGGGGCGATATCAAGTTGCAGGCCCAGGACGCCTTTGTAGTGTTGAGTGGCCTGCTCGACGACTGGCATCCGATGGAGCAACTTGAAGCCATGTGGGCACCGGTGCTGAGTTGGTTCACGGCGCTATCGGAGAAGCTTGCGGTGATCACCGCACCGATTCGCAAGCTGTTCAACGGTGGGCTGGGTGAGGTGATCAACCAGGCGACCGGCAGTGTGCTGGAGTTGACCACCGAGCAACAGGAACGTAATGCCGAAAGCGCGCGCGATCCATCCTGGTTCCGCAAGGGGCCTGGCTTGGTATCACCGCTGGCGTCCAGCTCCAGTTCGCTGCTGCAACAAACCGCTGCCAACAACCGCACGCAGCTCAACGGCGATTTGCGGGTGAGCTTCGACAATGCACCGGCGGGCCTGCGGGTGGACCAGCCCAGAACCAACCAGCCCGGCCTGAGCGTCACCCCACGTGTCGGCTACCGTTCCCTGTCCCTTGGAGGCTCCAATGAGCTGGCGTGATCGTTTGTTGCCGGCGTCGTTTCGTGGCGTCGGGTTTTGGGTTGACCAGGCGAAAGTCCCGGTCGGCAAGAAGGGCCAGTTGCACGAATACCCTCAGCGCGACCTGCCTTTTTTTGAAGGGCTGGGCCAACAGTCCAGGGTGCATGAGCTGACGGCATTTGTAGTGGGCGAGGATTGCCTGGAGCAACGCGACAAGTTGCTCAAGGCCCTGGAGGAGGGCGCCGGCGAGCTGGTGCACCCGTGGCTTGGACGGTTGCAGGTCAAGGTCGGCGAATGCGAGATGACCCAAACCCGCCAGGACGGCGGGCTGGTGACCTTTGCCCTGAAGTTCTATCCCGACGAACCTTTGAAGTTTCCCACTACGGCGGTCAATACCCGCCAGCTGTTGCTGGTGTCGGCCGACAGTTTGCTGGGTTCGGCGGTGCTGCGCTTTGAGCAGGCCGTCGCACTGGTGAAGCAGGCGCGGGTGGGCATCCAGGCGTTGCGCAATGGCCTGGCAGAGGTTTACCAGGTAATTGAGCAGCAATTTGCCCCACTGATTCAGTTGTATGGCGACCTGAATGCCTTGGTCAAAGCCATCAAGGAAGTGCCCAAGGAATTGAGCGCCGAGTTCAAGGGCTTGCTCGGCGATTTGAAAGAGTTGAAGGCATTTGCCCGCAACGGCTATCGCGGCATGCTGGCCAACCTCTCGCAGCAGGTGGAAGCGGCTCGCACTATCGACGTGCCGAAGCTGACCACCGGCAAGGACAGCGTGGCGACGGTGCAAGCCACTGCCAACCTGGTACAGGATGCGTTGTGGGTGAAGATCGCCCATTGGCTGGCGGACGTACCGGTGGCGACAAAAGCGGTGACCCTCAGTACCACGCCATCCCTGGCGCAACAGGCGGCACAGCCGGTGCAGCGCCGCGAAGTGCCGGTGGCCGACGATGTGCTGATGCTGCGTGACCTTCTGAACGAAGCCATGTGGCAAGCCGCATTGAAGGCCGACGCCGGGCACTATGTTGCGCTGAACGACCTGCGCCAACAGATGTTCGCGCATCTGACGGCGGTGGCTTCGTCCGGTGTCCGGCTGGTCAATCTGACGCCGATGCTCAGCATGCCCGCCTTGCTGTTGGCCTATCAGCGGTTCGGTGACGCGACGCGAGTGGGCGAGGTGGTGCAGCGCAATCGGGTGGCCCATCCGGGCTTCCTGCCACCGGCGGACCTGCAAGTGGTCAGGGAGTAACCCATGAACGAGTTGGACAATGCCGTCACCCTGACCGTGGACGGCCTGGATTATGGCGGCTGGAAAAGCGTGGAAATCAGCGCCGACCTGGAGCGTCAATTTCGCACCTTCACCCTCAACATCACCTGGCAATGGCCCGGGCAAACCCTGGCGGCGCCGATCAAGCCCGGCGCCCGTTGCCAGGTACGCATCGGTTGCGACCTGGTGCTCACCGGCTTTGTGTTCAAGGCGCCCATCAGTTACGACGGCCGACAGATCAGCCTGAGTATTCAGGGCGGTTCAGTGACCCAGGACCTTGTGGACTGCGCAGCGATAAACCAGCCCGGCCAGTGGCGCGGGCAAAGTGTGCTGAGCATCGTCCGGGCGCTGACGGCCACCTATGGCGTGGAGGTGCACAGCGAGATTGCCGAAACTGCGCGCCTGCATACCCACAGCATCGTGCCCGGGGAGACGGTATTTCAATCCATCGACCGCTTGCTGACGTTGTATCGGGTGTTCTCCACCGACGATGCGGATGGGCGCCTGGTATTGGCATCGCCCGGTAGTGCAGGGCGTGCGAATGACAGCCTGGAGCTGGGACAGAACATCCTTTCGGCTAACGCACCGATGGACTTCAGCTCGGTATTTTCCGAGTACCGCGTCATCGGCCAGCACAAGGGCGATGATCAGAAAAGTGCAGCGGCGGTCAGTGAGGTTTCAGGGATTTCCCGGGATGAAAAAGCCACGCGAAAACGCGTCACGGTGATCAGCGAACCGACGCAGTTGACCCCCGAGCTGGCCCAGCAACGCGCCGACTGGGAACGCGCCACCCGTACCGGAAAAGCCCTGACCACCACCTACACCGTGCAAGGCTGGCGGCAGTCCAACGGCGATTTGTGGCGCCACAACCTGTTGGTGCGGGTGATCGATCCGGTGCTGGGCTTTGACCAGGACATGCTGATCTCCAAGGTCACCTGGTCGCTCTCCGACCAAGGTTCGATCACCACGCTACAGGTGGCGCCGCCGTCCACCTTTGATGCCAATCCGTTGCCATCCGCTTAACCACCAAGGAATTTCCATGAGCTTACTGACTCGCCTGCTGGCGCGCGGCACTGTCGTGCTCGCCCACTCGGCCACCAAGCTGCAATCGCTGCAAATGCGCCTGACGGCAGGCGAAGTGAACGACGACATGGAGCACTTCGAACCCTACGGTTTTACCAGCAACCCTCTGGCGGGTGCTGAAGGCATCGCCACCTTCCTGGGCGGTGACCGCTCCCATGCCATCGTGCTGGTGGTGGCAGACCGTCGCTATCGCTTGCAGTCCCTGGCGCCGGGTGAAGTGGCGATCTATACCGACGAAGGCGACAAAGTTCATTTCAAGCGCGGGCGGGTAATCGACATTGAAACCGGCACCTTGAATATCCGCGCCAGCCAGGCGGTGAACATTGATACGCCGACCCTGACGCAGAGCGGCAAGATCATCTCCCAGGGCGACCAGATTGCCGGCGGCATCAGCCAGATCCGGCACGTGCATGTGGGCGTCCAGCCCGGCAGCGGTCAGACCGGTGCGCCGGCGGGAGGCCAGTGATGTTTGTCTCCGACAACCTGAAAAAGGCCCTGACCCGCTCGGTGCTGATCAGCCTGTTCACCTGGCGCCGTGCCGCGCCGGATGACCCTGTTGACGATGACGAGCGCTTCGGCTGGTGGGGCGACAGTTTTCCCAGCGTGGCCGACGACCGTATCGGCTCAAGGTTGTGGTTGCTGCGCCGGGTCAAGCTGACCCGCCAGACGCAACTGGACGCCGAATTCTATGCCCGCGAAGCCTTGCAATGGCTGATCGACGACGGGCATTGCAGCGCCATCGAAGTCCTCAGTGAGCGCCTCGACGCCCAGCGGCTCAACCTGCGCACGCAGCTGACCCTGGCCGATGGCGAGCGCCTGGACATCAACCCTGATAACAGTTGGCAGGTGATCTATGCCGTTTGAAACCCCTTCGCTGCCGGTGCTGATCAAACGCACCCAAAGCGACCTGGCCAGCGATTCGCTGCGCCAGTCCGATGCCCAGGTCCTGGCGCGCACACTGAGTGGCGCTGCGTTCGGCCTGTACGGTTATCTCGATTGGATCGCTGAGCAGATCCTGCCGGATACCGCCGATGAATCCACCCTGGAACGCATCGCTGCGCTGCGTTTGAACCAGGCACGCAAGGCGGCGGTAGCCGCCAGTGGCACCGTGAGTTTTACCGCAGCGGCGGGCGCGGTGCTGGATGTGGACACGGTGCTGCAAGCCAGTGATGGTCGCAGCTTCAAAGTCACCGCTGCCGGTACCACCCATGCAGGCCTCAACACCGCCACGGTGCAGGCGATTGATGCCGGCACGCTGGGCAACGCTGATGCCGGGCTGAGCCTGATCGCGGTCCAGCCGCTGCAAGGTATTGGTTCGACCTTTACCGTGCTGGCGCCGGGGTTGACCGGCGGTGTGGCACGAGAAACCCTGGAGTCGCTGCGGGCGCGGGTGATTCGTTCCTATCGCGTTATTCCCCAGGGCGGTTCGGCACAGGATTACGAGACCTGGTCCCTCGAAGTGCCCGGCATTACCCGCGCATGGTGTCGCGGCAATTACCTGGGGCCGGGGACGGTGGGGGTGTTCGTGATGCGTGACGACGACCCGCAGCCGATCCCCAATGCCGCGCAGCTGGTGCAGGTTCAAGCCCATATCGAACCGCTGCGGCCAGTGACCGCTGATGTGTATGTGTTGGCGCCGGTGATGAAACCAGTGGCTTATCAACTGCGCTTGACCCCCGACACCAGCGCCGTGCGTGCGGCCGTCGAGGCCCAACTGCGAGACTTGCACAATCGCGAGGCGGGGCTGGGCGACAGCTTGTTGCTGACCCACATCGCCGAAGCCATCAGCACCGCCACCGGTGAGACCGATCACAAACTGACAAGCCCGCTGGCGGACGTTACGGCGGCGACAAACCAGTTACTGGTGTTTGGAGGTATCACATGGCTGGGATAAGGACGGCTGGCCAGTACGAGGAGCAACTGATCGCCCTGTTGCCCAGCGGGCCGGCCTGGGACCTGGAGACCATGCCGCAGTTGCAGACGGTGCTCAAAGGCATCGCCGAAGAACTTACGCGCATCGACGCCCGCGCCTGCGACCTGCAAAACGAAATGGACCCCGTGACCGTCAGCGAACTGGTGCCGGAGTGGGAAAGGGTGATGCAACTGCCGGACCCTTGCCTGGGCTTGAGCCCGCTGTACGACGACCGTCGCCTGGCGGTGCGTCGACGTCTGTTGGCGGTGGGCAGCCAGCGCGCCGCGTACTACATCGAAATCGCCCGCAGCCAGGGTTATCCCGACGCCAGTGTCACTGAACATCGCGCCCCGCGCATGGGCCGCTCACGGTTTGGCGCGGCGCATTTTGGCACCTGGCAGGCGCACTTCATGTGGACGCTCAACACCGGCGGCCGCCAGCACCTGGGGCGGCGGTTTGGGGCGAGTTATTGGGGAGAGCGGTTTGGCGTCAACCCGGGCAATGCCCTGGAGTGCCTGATTCATCGCAGCGCACCTGCTCATACGCAGGTGCACATCAATTATGACTAGAGGGTAGAAGCGTGGATTATCCAAAGAGTGTGCCCAGCGTTGGGCTGGTGAATGGCAAGTTTGTGGATGAAAACCCGGTGACCGGGACGCCGGGGAGTTTGATTCCGGCAGCTTGGGGGAATGGGGTTACGCAGGAGATTTTGAATGTGCTGGCGGCGGCGGGGATTGCGCCGGATGAGACGAAGACGGATCAGTTGGCGCAGGCGTTGAGTGTGTTGAGTGATTGGTTGAAGTTGAGGAATAAACCGACGACGTTGGCAGGTTACGGCGTGACAGATGCGCTTGGCATTGGCCAATATGGATTGGGGAGCAACGTTGCGCCCACCGTCGCGATTGACGCTGTTGGGCTACCCGGTGGTTTTTACTATTACGGCTCCGGCAATACCAGTTTTGTCAATTACGTTGGGCTGGTGAACATCCCGTATGGAGATGGAACCTACGCCGGGCAGATCGGTTTTCAGCAGGGCAATACAGAACCGGATATCTACGTTCGCGGGTGTTCTCAGGCGAAGGTTTGGAGTCCGACGCGAAGGCTTTGGCATTCTGGAAACCTTGATCCTGCATCGATGGTGGTTCCGGTCGGTACGACGATTCAGTATTGCGGTGCCGTAGCACCGACCGGCTTTTTGAAAGAAAACGGGGCGGAAATCTCACGCACCGTATATGCCAAGCTTTTTGCCGTTATTGGAACAACTTACGGTGCAGGAGATGGCAGCACTACATTCAACTTGCCCGATAGTCGAGGCGAGTTTATCCGCGGCCTGGATGATGGCCGGGGCGTTGATCCAGGCCGCAAAATCGGCAGTTATCAAGGTGATCAAATTCAGGGGCATCGCCATAACCTAACTTGGGGGCAAGGGACCACTGGTTCGGGTGTTGTAGGGAATAATATCGCCAATTTTCCCAGTGGCTCGACACTGACGCAGATAACCGCTCCGGTGAGTGATGGAGTTAACGGGGAGCCACGAGTTGGACTTGAAACCCGGCCTCGTAATACTGCCCGCCTTATGTGCATAAAATATTGAGATTAGTTATGAATGAGCTATCCCTTGTTGTTTATCAAGCCCATCCGGTTACAGGTGAATATGTCGGCAGCGTGTACGCTGACCCGGATCCTCTTACTTCTGATTGCTGGATTGTTCCGGCGATGGCGTTTACAGAGGCTCCGCCTGTAGTGGGGGAAGGGTTTACCGTTGTTCATATTGCTGGTAGCGACAGTGCCTGGAGCGTTGTGGCGGACTTGCGTGGTGATGTTTATCACACTGATACAGGTGAGAAGGTTCAATGGCAGCAGCTTGGTGAACTGCCGGAGGGCGTAACTTCCAAGCCATGGCCTGGCCCTGGTTATGTCTGGAAAAACGACAAATGGGTGCTTGATGAAGCACAGCATACTTTTGCATTAGCTGATATCGAGCGTCGCTGGAGAGATTCAGAGATCGATAACGTCAAGTGGTTGCGGGAGCGCCATCGTGATGAGACAGACCTGAACCTGGACGCTGCAACGCTGACAGAACAACAGTTTTCCCAACTGTTGGAATATCTTCAGGCCCTGCGTAATTGGCCGCAGGGTTCGAAGTTTCCAGTCTCCGAGTTTCGGCCGGTTAGGCCGGACTGGATAGTTGGCCTTGTTCAATAGTGCTGTGCTCATGAGTTCGGAGGTTTTTTCATGCCGATAACCCAAAATGATCTTGTGCGAATCATGCCTAACGCCCGCTCCCAAGCGGGCGTTTTCGTATCTGCGCTGAACACAGCCATGTCCAACCGCCAAATCACCACATCCAAACGCATCGCCGCCTTCCTCGCCCAAATCGGCCACGAATCCGGCGAACTGCGCTATGTACGTGAACTGGGCAGCGATCAATACCTGAGCAAATACGACACCGGTACCTTGGCCGCCCGCCTGGGCAACTCCCCTGAAGCCGATGGCGACGGCCAGAAGTATCGCGGCCGCGGCCTGATCCAGATCACCGGCCGGCGCAACTACCTGGCGTGCAGTCAGGCGTTGTTCGGCGATGAGCGTTTGTTGCACCAACCGGAGTTGCTGGAGCAGCCGCAATGGGCGTGCGAATCTGCCGCGTGGTTCTGGCAGAGCAATGGCTTGAACGAGCTGGCTGACCAGGACCAGTTCACCACGATCACCCGGCGCATCAATGGTGGCCTCAACGGTCTGGAGAACCGTATGCAACTGTGGGCGCGGGCGAAGGCGGTGTCATGGGCTTCCTGACGTCGTGTCGCCTGCTTGGGTTTTGCCTGTTGTTCGCAGTTTCGGCGGGTGTTGCCTGGCAGGTACAGGCTTGGCGATATGGCGCACAACTCGAGCACCTGCAGGCTCTGCATGCCGCAGCACTCAGCCAGCAACAACAGGTGGAACAGGACAAACGGCTGGCACTGGAGCAACAACTCAGCGTCAGCGACCAACAACACACCCGGGAGCTTTCCGATGCACAACGCGCTCAGGCTCACCTGCGGGATCGCCTGGCCACTGCTGATGTGCGGTTGTCAGTCCTTCTCGACGCCAGCGATTCAGTCAGCGGCTGTGCAATGCCAGCCACCGCCCCCTCCGGCAGCCTGGTTCATGGCGCCCCGCGAGCCCGACTTGACCCGGCGCATGCTCAACGAATTATCGGCATCACCGACGACGGCGACAACGCAATGATCGCCTTGCGCGCCTGCCAGGCGTATGTCCGGGCCGTCGCGCGTTAGTCTCTTGTAACTTGCATGGCCCATGGGCTCCTGTAGGGTAGGCAAACGCCCGTCCACTCCAGGAGATGACCGTGAAGGAAATTACTCAACTCGCCGCTGAACTTGGCCGACGCTTGCAGGTTCTCAATGCCCACGTCACAACGGCCGAGTCGTGCACCGGCGGCGGTATCGCCGAGGCAATCACGCGGATTCCCGGGAGTTCGGCCTGGTTCGAGGCGGGCTATGTCACGTATTCCAATCGCCAGAAGACGCGGCAACTGAATGTGCCGGAAGCTCTGTTCCCCAAGGTCGGTGCCGTCAGCCGCGAAGTGGTGGAGGCGATGGTGCGGGGTGCCCAGGAGAAAAGCCTGGCGCGTTTTGCCGTGGCAGTCAGCGGCGTGGCCGGGCCCGATGGCGGTTCGCCGGACAAGCCGGTGGGCACCGTATGGCTGGCCTGGGGCGTGGGCGATGAGGTTACCGCCGAGCTCGAACACTTCCCCGGCAACCGCGACGAGGTCCGCCGACAAACGGTAAAGGCCGCGCTAGAGGGCTTGTTGCGACGAGCTGCAGCAGAAATAGAAAATCAGGGGTAGGCGATCACGTATC
>Ga0247742_10001237_pt1 | contig 18259 bp, 25 predicted proteins | sample UWRJL208509C2_FD_180944 | JGI IMG/M metagenome (GOLD analysis project Ga0247742, IMG submission 180944) | Plant litter microbial communities from Arlington Agricultural Research Station in Wisconsin, United States - UWRJ-L208-509C-2 | ecosystem: Environmental > Terrestrial > Plant litter >... | reverse complement strand
GAGGAGTAAGCAGCGCGTCGTGATTTTAGGTTCGGGCTGGGGAGGGTACAATGTCCTCCGTGGTATCGACAAGAAGGAATGGGGTGCGTTGCTTTCCCTTTTGAGTGTCTATGTCTTAACGCCATTGAACAGATGTGACCGTTCTGTCGCCGAACACTTACTTCAATTTTACGCCTCTCCTCGCTAGTACTGCTGTTGGGACGCTAGAATTTCGTTGTGCAGTCGAACCTGTGCGGAGGTATGCTCCTCAAGTGGTACGCTTGCGTGTCTTTAAACTCGATTCTCATTCTTATAAATCTGCTTTTTTAGACGTATTACCAAGCTTGGTGTGATGATATTGGTGCACATATATGGTATTGAATCTGCTCTGAACCAACTTTGATATTTCCTCCGGCAGATTTTTCCAAGAAGCAGCTCACATGCGTGCGCATTCAGCACTCCAGTGCATTTTACCACCAGATCTAATCTGAATACAGATGCCAGCTACGCGTCCTCTCGACGCCGAACCAACAGAGGAACCAGACTCGAAAGTACCTCAGATCTGGATCTCCATTTACTATCAAATATGACAAGCTTGTCATTGCCGTTGGCATATTCTCAAAGTAAGCTAAAATTGTATATGATTCTAAAGCTCCAGAGTCTGACGATGTTATTTCCAGCCTTTAATATCCCTGGTGTGAAAGAGCATGCTCACTTCTTGAAAGACGTGAAGGATGCTCGCAGAATCAGAAGCCGTATTCTTGAGTGTGCGCCGCTTTTATCATGAAATAGGCCTCAGGCTGAATGACTTTACCTTGGATAGGTTTCGAGCAAGCACACCAACCGTTCCTCAGCGACCTGGAACGAAGAAATCTTCTGAATTTTTGCATCGTCGGTTCGTATCCACGATGGTTCTGAAGTCCGTATATTCATATTCATTCCTCTTTTTATAGGCGGTGGCCCAACAGGTGTAGAATTTTCTGCCGAATTGTATGACCTTCTCCACACGGACATGTTTCGGCATTATCCAAACTTAGCCAAGCTGGCGAAAATTACGCTGTACGATGTAGCTCCCAACATACTTGGGGCCTTCGACAAGTCCTTGAGGAAGTATGTTCATTTTTTATGTCGTCATCTTGCGCTCGATTAATGGCTTTGGCATAAGGTACACAGAAAGCACCCTTTCTCGCGAAGGTGTTGGCATCCTCACAAGTCATCACGTCGAGCGTGTCGAAAATGTACGCTACTTCTTGAATGATGATATCCAACTGATCGACCATGTTTCTCACAGGGCAAGATGTTCGTTACAGAACAAGGCGAAGGTAGGCCCCCTGAGTTTTCGTATTCCAATATCTCATCGGAGTCTCGGTGCCGTTTGGTCTTCTTGTCTGGAGCACTGGACTAGCACCCAATCCGTTGATCAAGGCCATACGGGGTGCGAAAAAGGATCCACATACGTCCAGGCGAGCCTTATATACTACTACGAATTGAAATTGAGCTCATCATTCACATGTAACGTACAGCATGATCACCAATAACCACCTGAACGTCCTAATGGAGAATGGAAGGCCAAATCCTGATGTTTGGGCCATTGGTGATGCTGCCACTGTCGAGGATGCCCGTCTGCTAGCAACTGCACAAGGTGAGTTCTTCATTCTTCGCAATGACAGTTTGTTGCTTGAGGTCTGATCCTTGTTTAGTGGCTAACCAGAAAGCGAAGTATATCGTCAAGAAGATCAACAAGCTTGCGAAAGACCAAGAAACCACGCAGCCGTTCGAGTTCCACAATGCGGGTAGCTTGGCCTATATCGGGAATTGGTACGTCCGGAGTCCGTTCGTTTGAATGAAATAACTCATTGTTCTTTAGGAAAGCGATCTACGATAGAACGCCAACGGATGGGTCCGAAGAAGGTTCTATGTCTAAAGAGACGGGAAGGGTAGCCTGGCTACTCTGGCGATCCGCATACTTCACGACAACTCTCAGCATACGAAACAAGTAAGTTTCCTTCACTAAAGTTTATTCAACATCCGTTGACGACACTGTAAAGGATCCTGGTCCCAACATACTGGTTCTTGAACTGTGAGCATTAATTCTCAGATTGGTGTTGCACCATCTCATGTATTACTAGGGATTTTCGGCCGAGACCTTACACGCTTTTAATATCACCAAGGCTGCATAGACCTGCTATGAGCCTTCAATCATAATCATACATATACATCAGGTAATACACATTGGAAGCTATAGACCTTTATAGAATTGATCGCAAACGTCCCATTTCAATCAGAACGCCGAGATGGCGTTCATCTTGCCACTTTGAAGCAGCTGATGATGCCAGTGAGTGAAGAGTTATACATGTACGATCTTCAAAACGCACCATCGAGCTTCTCCAAATCTGCCGCTGTATTGAGGGGTCCCTCACTCACACCGTATCCTTGCAGGCTGGCGAGCATCGACTTCCATGAATCATCAAGATCCTTTGTGGCCTCGAAGACGCCATCTTGGCTAACCCCGACGTGCGCGATATGCTTAAAGGAATTGACCGAGGGCGATGAAATTGATTTGAGTGAGATTGAACCCCCTCTAGACAAGGACTTTGACTGCGATGATCTATTTCTCCCAGATCGAGTCCACTTCGCCTTTATCGGAGGTCCTACACGAAGCCGCAGGGGGTTAACTAGGAGGTGGGCGAAGTGTGCACATGCTACTTACGACCGTTATAGATCTGGTTCATGACTTTTTGCCCAAACAAGGACGCCTCATCGTCGTCATTAAACAGGAAGCCGTATCGACGTGTCTATATGGGCTGTGTTAGGCATCTCGGATGAAGGTGGATAACGACAAGACGAACTCTTCCTTGAAACACGTGGAAGAAAGGCCTGTCAACTGCGTAGTCAAATGCCTCCGGAGTCGACTGTGTCGATGTCGCGACACAGAGAGAGAGTCCCTTTCCATTATACGTAAAATAAGTCAAGAAAACTCGCCTACATGTCTGATATCATTCGAGGATATGGAGAGCGTAGGGATATGAGGATGGCAAGCTAGGAGTACCTACACCAATAGTATTACTATCTTCTACAATAGCCGGAACACATACAGTATATCACCTTCTCCGATGACTATGGGAGGTGTATAGAGCACTGACCTCTAGGAACCTCCTCAACAAGGCTAGCTACGAGAACGCACTATGCATGCCCACAGGATGGGTCATTTATTACTATCAGGCCCTCCAACTGCGTTGGCCTGGCAGGGGCTGGCGAACTTGAAGGGGCTGGTGCATTTACTGCTGAGCGCGCCGCTGAAGCCTGACTTGAAGTTGGCGTGTTAAGATTGGCTAAGGCATATTTAGATAGGAGGTGGGGAGGAGACAGAGTAAAGGAACAGCATACTTACCTTGTTGCGCCGGGCCATGGCGTCGTCGCTGAGATCAACCTTGGACACGCGACCAGGAAACCGTGATCGGAGGTCGTCAAAGGCGCCAAAATTGGACGACTGGCAGCGAAGAAAGGAAGCAGAAGGCCAGCATCCTCTAGGTTAATAATGCTCATTTAGGCGTCCGTACTTGTGCATTCATCAAGGTCGTTAATGAGAATGCGCCTCGGATACGAATTCACGTGAATATTACTTTCGGCCAAGGAAAGGACGGAAACAGGGCCTTGGGCGGTGCAGAAATGAGTGGCTCCATCTGAGTTTGTCGTCCATAGAGAGTCTTTGATGATTGCAGCATTTGATCTAGGTTTCGGTGTGGATGGGAGGCAGATATCAAGCTACTTATCCTCCAGCTTTCTTGACACCCGCCTTCTCCGCCTCAGCCACTGAGGGAAAAGAAAGCGGCAATGGTAAGAGTTCGAGAAGTCCAATATCCATGGATCCTACAGAGTTAGGCTTGTCGTTCAGCTATTTTAACTGCTCCAAGCACCGCCTCGGTGCGTATACACTTGTTCCGCGAACTGTTCACAAAGACAGCATGGCATATCGTGAGATGCAGTCTGAGTGATGCTACGTCGTAATCTACCACCCACGTCTCCCATGCAGAGCCTCCCTTGAGGGCATGGTATTGAATTTCACCCTCTGTCAAGAGCATGGTATTCATCAGGAAAAACCTCATTGCCAATATCGGTGTGATGAATATATATTCGAATCAAGTGTCTGACAGTAAGCAACTAACTTGCTTTAGTGAAATAGGCTTCAAGTTTGAATAGTCCATTTCAAGTTAGCAAGCTCGATGTCCGTTTGTACGGATTCCTACAAGTCAGCAATCAATAATTGTGAACAAACGAGGGATGACGAATAAACTCACCTCACCTGATTACAGACATGTAGACCAGTATTCAGCGTATGTATGTATCCCGAGAGTAAGGCCGAAAGCCAAACCCAAAACCCAAACCATGGCTATTATCAGCTCCTAAACTGATCCCCAAGTGACGTCGGTTGCTGGGTAGGGTGTAGCCGTAGTAAAAGGTACACTGGCATTCCAAAGAAAAACGATGCTTCATATTATCGATTGCCCATCTGGTCGTCCTCTTTGATTGTCGGTCAACACGGAGGAAAACGTTCATGATCACGAACCACGAGATTTTCCCGTATGCCTGCACAGGCGTACACGCTGCTGCCTTTTGACAGAGCCATTGGGACCACGAGCCATCAACGACATTGATGAGTATTCCCCGCGAGCCATGTACTCGCACGCCGTGTCTTTGTGTCGCGGTATAGACTTGCGACACGTAGTACCCGAAGCTCGACGCTCGATACTGGAAGTTTAAAGGGCGTAGGATACCCGACGGGTGTGCACCTAGGGATTTTTCAGACTTTGAAAGAAGGATGTGGGCGTGTGGTCGATTAGGTCAATTAGATATCGAGCTCTAGTCGGTGTTTCAGTGTTGTGTTGAGTTGGAACTTGTAACGTGGAACTTGATATTCTTTGTGGGGGTTGCGAATGATGAGAGCTTAGCAAACAAGCATAGATCGTCAGCACTCCGAGAGTCTTAGAGGTTGAACATGTCAGTCTTTATATTAAAAAAAGAAGGGCCATATGCTAATGAACGCACCGTTTGGGGTTGAAGTAAGAGACCATGGCCACCGACGACCGTATCCGACCAGTGAGAGGCGACCGTCTTGGAGGCTCTTAGGATGGGCATCAAACAGACGCAGAGTGCCAAGGCGCAAATGAGCATAGACTCGCAAGGTTTGTATGATCTGCGATGGTATCTAGCCCTGAATGGGCGATGGCGCCAGGTACGTGGCGGCCAATGTGCGCAACTTGAAACCGTGCGGGCTTGAAGGAGGGCTGAGCTCATTGAGGGCGTGGATAATCATGGTAGTGACTGTTGGCCATATCAGAGACGAGATGGGGAGTACGGAGATGAGGCCAGGAGCTGGTACGTTTCCCGCTGAGCGCACCGCTGCCGCGCTGGAGCATAGACAAGGAAGGGAAGAAACAGAAAAATGATGAAATTGTGCCAGCGAATTGACGCAAACAAGGGAGAGTATACTCACAGGCAGATATCAACCCATCCTCCAGATTTATTGATACTCTGGCAGCTGACGGAAAAGAAAACGAGTACTTGAAGCAATGATACGAACTCGAGGAGGACCTGGCATAATATGAGTTGAGGCTGGGTCATCGAGTGCAAAACTTTGGTCGTTGTCTTTAGCCATTGGCGGCAGTAGAGCAGGTGCCAGAGAATCCCGAACACGAAACGGTTGGTCACCTGCTGCTGACGGGCCGGTCATCTTTGGGCGCTTGAGCACGAACCACGACCATTCGACGACCATCTTCGACCACTTACCATCTACTCTTCTAACCCTTTGTAACCCATGACATACGCCCTCTCGATCTTCATCGTAGTCGCTATACTCGGTGTGTATTCACTTACTCACACTCTTGGAATTGCTCAACATAGCCTTTCCGTAGCCTGCGCCTTCTTTCGCCCATTTTTTGATGTTTTGAACAAGATCCTTGAAGGGCAGAAACGTATAATAGCTCAAACGGATGCCATCCTTGCTCTACGGGCGCAAGTCGAAGAGATTTCCATCCGCTTCGACGCGGTCAGGGAGGAGGGGAGGTTGATTGGCGAGCCGTGGCGGTTGATTAGTGAGGAGCAGATGGCGATTATAGAAAAACAGAGGTTGATTATAGACCGATTCGCTAGCGCATCGGCTGTAGTTTTAGGAGAATCGCCAGCAGGATTGGGTACCAAGGCTGGGCTGTCAAGCTAGGGGACTAAATGGGGTAGTAGTTGAAATATCTTCCACTTCGAATCTGAGCCAGCCATATTTTCCAAAAGTCCAACGCAAGAAATAACAATGTACACGATTCGATCTGAACACGATATGATGTTTATGGGGGGGAAACGGCCTATCGTCCTCCCCACATTCGCTGTCTTGATAAATGAAAACAGCGTGAGGCACTATTGAGTGATATTCATATCGCTCTTAACGATTGTACTCACAAGGAGAGGTTCAATCTCAGGGAACGTCTGCGGCGCTTCCTTTCATACAGCAGGGTTTGGGAAGGTGCTCATACACAAAGTGAAATACAATTTTTCTCGCATTCTGTCTGCATATCATAAACTAATCTCCTCATCTTCACCTATTGTCAGCTCACTCCTGGAAAAGCTCGAGGTATCTCCCGATGTACGACAACCGCCATCGTCGAAATTCCATATCATTAGCCAACCAAATACCCTAGGATGCTCTCCGATCCCTGCAACCACAAAGGAAATGAGTCGCATTTGGAACAATTTGGACATACAACGGCAAATGCCATCATCCTGAAGGAGAAACCGTGTCGGTCAGCCAGGTGAAACTCGGGATGGAATCATACGGTTCGATTCACCTCGCATGCAACGCCAGCCTCTCGAAAGTCCTCTCAAAGGCAGCTTTTTTTTTACCTTCACGACGGACAAGAAGAAGCCCGCCATTCTCGATTTTCAGCTTTGTTAGCTTGTCAACAAGCACTGGCGACGAGCTTTCGGAGGAAGCGGTCCACCTGGCAGCTGGAATGCTCGCGTCTAGATGTCAGAGCGTAGTGGCGAGGTCCATCAAGAACCAGGGCGCTCTTGTGGGCGGAGAGTTTTACAACGATCTTATGGAAAGATTCCTTGATATTTCTCTTTCAAATGTGGCTTATGAATAAAACTCGTTCCGACTCCGTATATTCTGTTCTGAAAACATTACTTTATCCTTGGGAATACTTTATTTCAATGACATTAGAATATCGATATCTGGGGATGATAGGTGTTGTATGGGCATTAATATTCTACTCGAACGACCGCCTTTCACTCCAGACTCGTAGATTGAATCAACTCCAACGATAACTTAAGACCATTTAGCGCATCCGGAACCTGATTGGGCGCCTATCAGGAGATTGTGGCAGTGCTGGTACTACAAGCTGATATTCCCGTTCAGTCGCCTGAAAAAAGGTATAGGTGGAGCACAGCAAAACATAGATAATATTTGCGTAATATAAATAATGCCAAAATTTCTCTATCCATCCCTCTGGCCAGTGTTGCATGACGAAGATGGCAGTGATAGTGATAGAGGAAGGTCTGTGGACAAATAGGTCAGAACATCCCGAAATAACGCGTAGATATAGTTGCTGAAACTCACACGAACGAAAGAACGAATAATGAACGAAAGTTCAGGCAAGTCAATCGCGAACAAGTACGCTCAAGCGATGACGCAGTAGGCGTTGCCCCCTGGGCCTCCAGGGGTCTCCTGGTCGGTAGGGATAGAGGTGGGGGCGTGCGAGACAACGCAATAAGCGTTACCGCCTGGGCCTCCAGGAGTCTCCTCGCTGGTAGGGATAGATGTGGGGACAGAGATGGTGTTGAAGGAATCCATCAATGTGTCTGTGTAGTTGCAGATGCGACTGGGGAATTTACAGCGATTTCCGGGCCTCATTTATACGCTGGAAATCCACCATCGGGGCTCGGGATTGTTCACTCGACTGAATAAACAAGGGCCCTACAGCACAGTGTTTTGAATTACCGGAGGGTCCTAAACGTTGACCTTGCACTAGGTCCGCCGTCGATCACCCAAAGAGGTGATTTCCAACAAAAAACGTCAATCATTAATCAGAGGTCATTGCCAGGAACAAAGATGGGATTGACAGAATATGCCAGTGTACAATAATGCTTCCCGGCGTATTAAAATAAGGTAGCTGCGTAATTATCTTTTTCAGTTGTCCTCATCTGCCAATACATAGATGTCTTAGGACAAACTTGAAGATGAGTAGTTGGCTACTCAGTCCTACTATTGTCTCTAGAGTCTAATGTCATTGAACTCAGGTGGTTTTAGTAAGTGATCACCGATCATCACAATCATAATCACCGCTGTGAACAACTACTCGATGTCGTTCAAATTCCGATGTGACCTTTAGCACAAATAGGATTTCTGAGAACACTAGGTGGTCGGAAGGAGGTCCTGGTCCTTTAACATGAGACCCTTCCATGGGAAGTTGATGGTCAGATGTCCCAGTTTAAATGGGGGCTAGTAAACGGCAATTGGCGCTAGCATATACGTGCCCAGGTTCATTGGTCTGCCTTTCGAGAGTCTTACTAGTTACAATCGCCCATGCCTTGAAATGTGGCCTCACCTTTGCTTTGGTCGAAATCTGGATATGTCCCCTGCCCAGCTCCAAGGTGGGCCAGCGCCCAAATTTCAGCAGCCTGTCACGTGTCTGGCCGAACTGAAAGAAATGGTATAGTACAATGAGGTAGACTTAAATTGACGGGGACTAGAGGTCTATGTACGCTTAGGGACCAAAGTTTGATTCGGCCTCCGAAGCGTCAAAATGCAGGCGTCCTCCAAATCAGGTGAGATAGATAATCCTGCGAACAAGGTGTGGAGGAGTAAACAGTCTACTCGCAGCACACCGCGCGATTGGCACTTGTCGTGGTTGACGGCAGATTTGCACCGGTCGCCAAAGACAGCCGCAATTCTCGCTTGGTGCTTTTTAGAGAAGGTGTCCCATTCTTGATGGAGGATTTGTCGTTGGAGCATGGCGTAGATGGCGTCAAGAACGTCTTGGATTGTGATGCCCTCTAGCCTGCGTACCTCGATTGGCCAATCTGGGAAAAGGTCGCAGGTGATATGGAGAACGAGGATTGGTGGCGATGTCGCATGCTGCGATAGTTGAGCTGCGGATATGGTTTCGTCGAGATGAACGACGCGACGTGCAGACTCTGGTGACTCTCGGAGGTCCCACAGAAGAGGTGAACAATGCCCCGGTGCTACATCATGTTGGTAGTACCGAAGCAGTTGGTGTAGATTGAAGTCGGAGGTGGACTTCTTCGGATTCCTAGCACGGATTTGTCCTGCTAGCGTCGTCTCAGCCAGTTGGATACCGGACACGATGCCGATAGGCTCATTATCACTGCGTCTTCCCACATGTGAACTTTCATTCACCTTTTGCTTAGTCTGTGTTTGTCATCGTCCTAGTTAGAATAGAACAACATACAGTTATCGTCGTACTCACTTCAAGTAGCTTGTAGATGTTGTCTAGCCACTCCTTCACCACACGCGAGACTCCTATTGCCTGAGATGCGAGCGCCAATAAGGCTAATATTTGGCCGAATCCCCAAGAGTTTTCGTTACCTCCGACTAGATTGGCGATCGCACCGTGTATGATGAGGAGCTCTATTTGGGCTATTATGACTCCTATGACAGTGGCTGCTGCCCACAGTCTAATGTAGGTCTTAGAGCGGGAGATATCGATGCGACCCATTTCGTCAGAGGATGGCTTCCGGGTGAAGAATGCAACCAACCCGACCCTCTTGACAGGTTTACGATATACTATCCAGAAGCCGCAGACGATGTCAAGACCGTGTATGGCTGAAATAACCATCCAGATGACTTTGTCGGCTCTGCCTAGCAGCAGGATTGGAAAAACACCCGTGACCGAACACTCCACTTCAGGGCTAACGATCCTAGCCGTGATTGCGAACCTGAGTACGACGTTGAAGAGTCGCGAAAGTGCCAGCCACAAGGTGAGCCCCATGCTATGGCACATTGGATCGATAAAATCTTCCTCCTGGCCTATCGGAGAGTCCAATTCTGCACGTCGGACACGAGCGAGATCATGGGCGATGTTTGAAACACTTGTACCTATAAGTGGACCTTCCAAGATGAGGCCCATGCATAAAAGTATTCCGGCATGATAGGCACTTAACGTCTTCGAGAAAGTTTGAATCATACCGTTAATGGCGAGGGCGGACGAAAGTATGAGGTTTCCATGCGGCAATATCCTGATGTTTCGTCTCTCGACTGGTGTAATTTTGCCATCGAAGGCCGCAATGAACGTGAAAACAATGCCGATGATTGCCTGGAGGTAAATTGCAAGGCGGGTGCCTATCCCAGCGATGTCGGGGTTGGCTTCGAAGCAAGTGAGCCCAACCATAGAATTATGGGCTATCGTCGCCACGGGCCGCAAAGTCGAAGTATTTGTGGGCATGGTTATGAGGAACGAGTGGTAACACCAGCTGAGCTCGAGAGGGGCTGATCAGAAATAGAAAGTTTGAGTATATGTTCATCAGTCAAAACCGTCAGAGAACCAGACCTTCAGACTCGGAGACCGATGCTCGACAGTGGGTATACGTAGAGATTATCGCTCGTGGGGCTCAAGTTCGAGAATTGAGCGCTGAGCGATACGCCCGTGCCATTTATCAATTTGACCATCACAGCCATAAACTCGCCATTTATCAGTTCATTGCCACGCAGCCACAGCCATGTACGACACGTATGTTTGCGCCATACAGCCACAGCCGTGGAAATCGAATGGCGGCGCTCGGCACACGTTGAGAAGAGGTCTGCAAGGAGAACCTGCCACGAGGTGTGGTTATGCCAATCCGTTGTCTGAGGAATCTGAAATTAGAAGCTGTTCCGAGTTTTGTGTTCCGGGTTTTGTGTTCCGGGTTTTGTGTTTTCGGCAAGATCGCCACTCTATGTCCACAAGCAAACTGATGCCGATGTGGACACCGAACCACGTCCAGGACTTGGACTTCAAGGTGCTAGTAGACGGTGAACCATGGAAACTTCATGATCAAGCAAGCCGAATTCCATATCATTTACATTATGATCTGATAAGATATGATGACACAATCTGCTGATATGATAAGATTCTCCCTTTCTCTGAGAACGACCGGTTTTAGGAGCCGATAGTGATAGTGGAAGGTCTGCGGAAAAATAAGGTCAGAACAGTCCGAAAGAACACGTAGATATAGTTGCTGAAACTCACACGAACGAATGAACGAAAGGTCGGGCAAGTCAATCGCGAACAAGTGCGCTCAAGCGATGACGCAGTAGGCGTTCCCGCCTGGGCCTCCAGGAGTCTCCTGGTCGGTAGGGATAGAGGTAGGGGCGTGCGAGACAACGCAATAAGCGTTACCGCCTGGGCCTCCAGGAGTCTCCTCGCTGGTAGGGATAGATGTGGGGACAGAGATGGTGCTGAAGGAATCCATTGATGTGTCTCAGCCTGTCTGTGTAGTTGCGGATGCGACTGGGGAATTTACAGCGATTTCCGAGCCTTATTTATACGTTGGACATCCACCATCGAGGCTCGGGCCTGTCCACTCGATTGAATAAACAAAAACAGTGTATTCAATTACTGGTGGGTCCTAAACGTCGACCTTGCACTGGGTCCACCGTCGATCACCCAAAGAGGTGATTTCCAACAAAAGACGCCAATCATTAATCAGAGGTCATTGCTAGGAACAAAGGTGAGATTGACAGAATATGTCAGCGGAAGGCGGACAATCATGCTTCCCGGCCTATCACAATAAGCTATTGTTTTTCAATTGTCTTTATCAGCCAATACGTAGATGTCTTAGGATAAAAGATGAGTAGTTGGCTACTATTGTCTCTAATGACGGTGGCTTCAGGTAATTTCAGTGAAGAGTGTGCAGTCACCGTCGATCATCATCGTCTGCGAGCTGCTTGTTGGAACCAATCGTGATAGGGCAGATCCGTGGGTCCACATGAATGCGGGCACTAAAATTACACCTTAGAGCCTGCCCAATCCACTTCGTCCGTACCATCAGGGGGTAGGCTCTAAAAAAAAGGTGATAATTTAGACAACAGTAGAGCTTATCAAAATACGTACTTCAACTGGGACCTCTGTCGGAAGCAGGGCTACATCTTGTACGAATCCTTCATCCTGGGGGAGATGCATCGTCATGGCCGTCCTAAATCCGAGCACCAAATCTGTGACAAGGGTCTTCATTGCATCGCACAACCCTAGACCAAGCTGCAAGGTCCCAAACGCCACACTTTGAAAATAACGGGTGATCATTTGGAACTCTTTCATGTCCTCAGTATCATTGATGGGCTGAATAGCGAGCGCGATGACGGTATGAACGACGATGAACGCAATACCGAAAGATAGGACCATTGTCCCGACAGTCGGTGTCTCGTCCGGCCAAACTAGGTAGAATGATTTCAGTAAGGGCTGGATTCTATCAAGAATGAAACAAACCAATTATATGAAAGGACCACGCCTGCATCGCCGAGAGAAGCAACGAGCCTGCCAAAAGTGTATATGCCGGGGGTCGGACGAGGGCGTAAAAGCCTGCGGAGGTGGTAAGAGCGATCAAGCTGGAAATAGGGGTTGCGATTGTGTCCGCCACTCCATAGGTATCCGACAGCAGCGTCAAGGTACCACAGAAAACGGCGGTAGAAAATATCATGCACACCGCATAAAGTACGAAGAAGCGTGTAACCGCCCTGGGGTTCCGGGTCGAATTCAAAGCCATGGGTGAGCTCTGAACGCGGAACGTTGAACTTTGGTGGTTTGGAACAAGCTCGGAAATGACATTTGTTTGGCTTATTTTAGCCTCTAAATTCTTCGTTGTTGTAATCTGCTACGCATAATTTCATTAGCCACCATGCTCCACCAACAACATTTGCTGGTCATAATCTTCAAGATCTGCCGCGGCAAAACAACTCACACTGTTTCGGTTTCATTATCACAGCAGAATCATCATGGCGACGCCAACGAGAGGGATACACTCAACTTCGTGATAGCGGGGTGGGTGCAACGGCGAATGAGGATGGCATAAAACTGGTCTTATTGAAAAGGAAATACCAAACCCAAATCGTAAGATATTCACCTTTACCATGACGCCAATCCCACTGGAACCTCCCCGATCCTCTTGGCAGCTAACCCGAACGCTCAAACGACGAACCTCGAACGCGTCAGAAAGCCCAGACAGCCTGGGAAGGACTCGAGGAAAACCCAAGTTCGCACTGCACGCTAGAGCGTAGAAAGGAAGTGCCAGGGGCCGTGAATCCAGGACGCGGAATGCGATGATGGTCCTCTAAATTTCGGACGTCAACGTCGCGAGTGGATGGGTGGGCGATACGCGAAGGTTCCATATGCTCGTAGTTCATGGCTCAAGATCCAAGTAGGATGGGAAATGGGAAGCACAGTGTCGAGAACACGTCTAGAGTGTCAAATTTTGACGGGTATAGGCTGAGAGTGTGAAGTTGTTCCCGAGAAATTCACTAGCAAGCGGTTCGCATGTGTACCTGCGAAGGCGGGCGGTGTGTCAGTTCCAAGCCAGCGTTGCGCAGAGGTAAATTGAAAAGTGACAGGAGGAGAGAAAAAGCCAGTGGGAGACGAATGAAGAAAGGGAGAAGGGAAAAATAACCGCGGTAGAAAGTTGCAGAGAACCGTACCGTTCACCATTCGCATTTCCGGGCCCTGTAGCTGCAGAGAGTTGGGGGCTGGCGTGTAGAATCCAGAATACAGGTACTTGACGCATATATACCAGATACGCGAGGAGAGAGGATGATCGGTCAAGGGTGGGCCTATATATAAGTGTTCGTTAGCTGCGGAATCCAGGGAGAAACAGACATACACGAATTCGATGCCCATACCCATACCCATGCGCGACATGCACCACACGGATTCGGCCCATTTATGATTTCTTGCCTGCACTAGCAGTACCATGACCGACAACAAAACTGTATCCCAACAACCAATCGCCCGAGGAAAAGAACCCTCCGATCTGCCTCGACGAGACCCAACGCAGGGTCGTAGGTATCACCGGACGACGGACTTGTAGCATCCAAGTGGGGGGTTGTGGATGCTCGCGAGCGTTGGCTTGTACAGCAGCTCAGGGAGAATTGGAGGCAGAGACCAGTGGAAGGCACGAGGCAGAACGGATCCTTCATTGCGAGCTTGAGAAGAGCCCAAGCTGAGTTTGAGTCCGAGTGGGGAGACGCTGCTCAAGGGTGGGAACGAGGGTGGTTATGATGAGATGTCGGGCACAAGGGGTTGGGGACGAGGATGACGCGGATATGCGTTGACGCGTTGACGTTGGCCCAATGTTGGCTGGCGGTGGATGTTGACTAGGACGATCTCCCTCTATCGCTGCCACTAATGATGACCTTCAGTAGGTTCTTTTCGTATGCAGGTCATTGGAGGAAGGTTGGCCAGATGTCTTACTCCACTTGATCTTGTTGGTGCGCAGCTATCTGTGGCTGTCTGTCTATATACCACATGCGCTGATGCTAATGGACGACTTGGCAGCATTTATCCGATAGCCTGATGTCCGCAAAATATATACCTTTTATGCAAACGACCACACGATAGCAGCAGCTCTTTTTTCATGGTGTGAGACGATATGGCAGGGGGTTGGGCAATGTATGACCGGCAGGAGTATGTTGATGGTATCGGCTGCTTGGGTTCGACGATGAATACCCTTCCAATTCTAGTGTCAGAAGTAGTCAGAGCAGTATAGGACTTTTTTTTGGATCTGTCAAGGATTTATCTCCTGTTTGTTGAATTTTAGCAAATGTCAAGGGTGGGGTATGTCCACTCCATACAGCAAAGTATGTCAGCCAGCGCTCGTCGAAATTAAGCATGTTGTAATCAGCGAGCGCTTCGCATTGAAATATGGTGCGAGGTGCAAAAATACACTCGAATTGTAAGGTATTGGTACCACAGAATATTCTAGCTTGAATTCAGAATGGATGGAATCATGCAATGACAAATGAGTACAGTATTTCAAGCGTTGTTGGAGAATCTACCGAAGCGAAACAGCCGAAGAAAGGGACTACAATAGGTTATTGAGCCGCATGTATTCTTCAACTTTTGATGTCTCTGCATAGCGCTGAAAATGGTTACATTTTGATTTAAAAGGTTCAATACCAAGGATTGGATATATGAAATATTGGACGTGCGTACCTTGTAATAATCGAGGACTGCGTCTAGAGCGGGTTGAATGATGTAGTCATTCCATCCATCCAAAGTCCATTTAGCATGGAAATTCCTTGGTCGGTAATACCTGACCTTGTCATGATCTACTGAGCGGAATATCCACTCCTTAATGTCTTCAGACTCGCATGCGAGAGGAAGCACATGGGTAATGCAGAGCAAACACCAGAGGGTGGTACAATGTTTGACCTTTATTTCATCGTTGGCATTGTGAAACGAATCAGCACTTGGACAGAGTCTAGAAAATGTTATTTTTCAGCGCGGGAATTGAAGGATCTGACAGCTAAAGCCTACCTCTTGCAGTAGAAAAGTAGGCCATAGTATCTGATTAAAAAATGGGTAACTGTTGTATAATGCTGCCTCGTGAATTCGAGGCTCTGCTGTTTGGCATGTAGAGTGACAATTCTCTTTATAATCTGTCGAATTGACGGTTTTATATCCTCAGGAAACGAGCCGAAGAAAAAAGCGAAGGCAGGATTCAAGGCATGAACCGGAAGAAGATGAGAATAATGTGCATCATAGAGCAACCAGGTCAACCATTCATCTATGTCAGGCTTTATGAAAGCTTGAATGCAGACAGTTGAGAGCTCGGAGATGAGGCGAGGGAATTGCTCCTCGAGCTTCTGGTATTGGTTAGGTAACTGTTTTTCCACAACGTAGATAAATACGGCCCACTTGTTCATGTAGCATCTTAATGACCGAAGAGGATCGCCACCAGAAATTGTCAGTACTTTCGCGCGCTTCACAGACTTGTTACAGAGACAGCTTACTTGGCGGTGCAGCATCTCGACGATCCGCGACACCAGCGACCAGAAGGAGATAGTACACTTGTCCATTTCGTACCTTGTGTAGAGAGTCTGAAATGATACTTGAATCAGTTCTTGCTGAAGTCGGGGGGTGCAGATTGGGCCAGCATTGATGCAATCTACAATGAGAGTCCCGTAATACATGTATTCATCAACTTGAAAAGGACACACTGCAGATCAGCACTCCAAGAATAATCTTCTGCAAGAGTAGAATGACACACCATCATCAAGAACCTGATGGCGCAACTGGCGCAGTGCATAAGCAGCACAATCGCCCAGTGTTGACTCTCGACATAGGTAGAACTGTCGGGATCGAGAAGGATCAAGCAGGAAGTCTGAAAGAGAGGCGTGTAGAATGGATATATCCTTGTGTATGCCAAGTCCAATGATGGAAGAGAGCTGGCCTAGGCAGGCTTCCGTTTCACCGGGTTGCCAAAAGAATAGATTGTCAATCCCGCCTGTTGAGTTCATCCGGTCCCATCCGTCGTGTAACTCTGGGATGAGAATGATCAAGACTCCGAGAACCTGTTTCAGTGCCTCCACATCGTTGACATTGGAGAGTACATGGTGATAAAGGGAATTCAGCTCCGCATATGGCATATCTTTCTCACTGCTGGGAGGCCGCAGGCGACGCACGACATCTAGACGGCGATGTGGGAGCTGGTGGGGATCTCCACCAATATACTTGACTGTAGTAGAGGCGAAGATGAACTGCCCCGACGATTTTCGAGTGAGCTCACCAAGGACGTAAGTGGAAGGCCAGGGAGATGGAAGGTGGGAAGCGAGTGGGTGTTCGCGACTGATCTTGTTGAACGAGTCCTTCAGAAATCGATATATATCTTCATCAGGATAATATTCGTCAGATAGAGCGAGATGTGCAAGACGGGGTTGGGTTGAGGATGAATTAAAGGTAGATTTGAGGTAGACTTCTGGACGGCTGGCAATGAGGATGCGAATACGGAGTGGAGAACGATGGAATGCGGCAGCGAGCGACTTCACAACCTTAGATTGTATGTCTTTACTCTGACATTCGTCCAGGCCATCGACGATGATAGCAAACGGACAATTCTGAAAGTTGAAACCAGTCGAATGGAGCCGCACGAGAGGTTCCAGGATGAGTTTCGAGAGCTGAGTGTCCATTGACAGGTCGAGGACACTGACATTATCGTTGAGGGCAGCCGCAATGAACTCGCGTACAGCCGGAATTGCTTGTGCAACCTGATGAGCAATGGTTGCAACAAAGCGGCTCGCATTATTGCGCTCTGAGGCTGTCTTCCAGAAAAAGAAAGTCGCCAGGAGCCAGCCCTTCTCATCGCAAATTTCAGCAAGGGTATGCGCGATCGCCGATTTCCCGGCCCCAGCGGCTCCATAGAGCCACATAATCAAAGCCTCGTCGTCAATCTTCTCAGTCAACCAGTCGATTAGCTTGTTGATCACGGCGACGCGGGTGTCGGGATGGCATTTCGGAGCGTCAAGTAGATCGCGTTCGAATGAGTTGTAGAGTGCACCCATGGCGGAGCGGTCGCGCAAGTGGTCCAAAGCTGAACGATCATATGCTAAGTTTATGGCAGGAGAGACCAACTAAGACCTTACTCACCTGTCCGACCTTGAACATGAGTGATGATTTGACTGTTGGTGATGTTGGTGTTATCTGCGTTGTTGAAAAGCGAAACTAGGAGTAATGCAGGCGTTAGCGGTTGGTACTTGGGACATGAATAGAGCAACATAAGTAAGATGCACCTATCGGGCTATTGGAGTATATTTGAGCAAGCAGACCTGATGGGCTTAGTCCAGCGGCACAGCTACCTCCCAAGTCCATCTCATCTGTGGTTGATAGTAACTATTGGGCGAGTTGGGTCTGAAAGGTAAATGGTAGAAAAAATCATACCTACAAGCTTCTTGCAGTATGAGAAGGGTAAGTTGAGGAGGATCAAGATAGAAGGCAGAGGCGAAGAGGTTTATGAGGGGGCAGTGCCCTGTAACGTTGGACCTTTCCTGATCAAAGTTTCCCGGCCCGGCGCAGGTCTTCGCCTCTCTTCGCCAACACCTCTCTTCCATGTCTGAAGATTCCTCGGGCCTCGGGCCTCTGTAGTCAACGCTTGTTCAATACTTTCAGCACAGCCTGATGCGTCAAATCTGGTTCAAGATCCCTCTAACTCGAAACTTTTCCCCCAGGCCCTCAGCTCACTCTCTTCTCTTTCGGAAGCCTTGATATGATGGAGCCTCCCCGCCGTTCAGTCCGATTCACAAATTCCG
>Ga0247742_10001236_pt1 | contig 18273 bp, 19 predicted proteins | sample UWRJL208509C2_FD_180944 | JGI IMG/M metagenome (GOLD analysis project Ga0247742, IMG submission 180944) | Plant litter microbial communities from Arlington Agricultural Research Station in Wisconsin, United States - UWRJ-L208-509C-2 | ecosystem: Environmental > Terrestrial > Plant litter >... | reverse complement strand
CCTCCAATAGAAAGTGAGAACACGTAGTGGACAAGGTAAAACCTTCAAACTTTCAATCTCTTCCAAATAGCACAAGCGATATCAGATCTCTGATCCCATCCGTCTCCTGATTCTCAAACGGCGATTCAGCTAGGAAATTGTCCGCTATTTGGAATAAAAAGCGACCTACGTATGTATCCAAATATTTGACATATGCGGCTACCTCAAAAATTCAAATATAAATGGCATTTATATCTACAAGCTACAGACGTGACAGACGATGTCCAGCTGAGGCGGACAGCGAGCAGAGGTAATCGCAGAGCAAGGGATGTGAAATATAGGTACAGCGATACCTTGGGGTCTTGATGTAATCGAAGGTTGCCCCGGTGCATACATGGTCGAACCTTCTACCACTATTCATCCGCGTTGTCAATAACGTGGCCCAGAATGGTTTCATCCTTCTCATGACTCGAGCTGTGGATCGCTCTGCAATATAATTAGTAAAATTATGGTCAATTCGTCTAATTGATTTTATAGCTTCTCAAGCCATCCCAAATCTTCCTCAGCATTGAAACTCTTGGAGTTGGTTGCAGCTGTAACTCTGATTCGAGGTAATACTAATTAAGAGGGATAACATGCAGGTATTGTGACGGGAATCCAGGAAGAAACACCAAATTTGTGGCAATGTGGGACAGGATAGATGTGAAAGGGACCGCAAGGATGTTTTGATCTAATTCAGCTCGGATAAGGAACCCAGCTGCTGGAGGTAAGTGCCGGAGATAATCATATTCTTGTTCAGTCTGGGATAGCGTCTTGAAAGGTTGGACGATAGCAAAGACGCTGTTGTCGTATGCAAACAACTTCCCAATTTGCCCAGCCATATGGGTGGGTGGGCCGTTTGTCAAGTTAAATCGAAATAGGACGCGGCTGTTTGGGGTTGCACCGGCTTCAAAACGTCGGTTGAACCTCGATGTGTGCCGAAGAACAATTGCATCCAAAGGCTTAAACCGAGCAGCATCAGTCCTATGCAAGGAGAGCCATTTTCGGAAAGCATCGGCGTCGCAGGCTTCAAGCAACAACGACTTGCGAAGTGGTTTCTGTGGAAAGGGCAACAGTTTTACCTTGTCAGTAAGGCCTGAAGTGTCAAAAATGGTCCCACGAATGTTGGTGTGGAACCGTTTCTCAAAGAATTTGATGACTGGATGCACTTCGTTAGGAAGTAGAAGTTCTGAGAAGAGGTGGCGGAGATTTTGGCCGCGGCAGAAGCGCAGAAACTTGGTTTTCTCCAGTTCACCTAGATTCCGCCAGTTTAGATTGCGAGAGTGAAGGGCAGGAATCAGGGTGCTCACCAAATCTATTGTTGGAAGGCAGGTGTTGAAGAATTCCATTATAACGTTCAAAGGTGAAGCACCTCCAAGAGTGCGTTGGTCCCCATCGGCGGAGATGCTCGGCAAAATGCATTGAGAGGTGCTGGTATGGGCTTAGGTTTGCGAAGGGATAGAGTTCGAGGAAGCCTTTCAAATAGTTGCGCATGTGGGTTTCATAGATTTTGATGTCATCGGCACTGATTGTCCGTTTATTCGCAACGGTGACTGCTGTGACCAAGTGAAGAAAGTTCTGCAGCATCTGATATTGTCTGCTTGACTTCGGCTTTGAGCCCCAGAGCCTTGTCAAAGTAATAGGAAGATTGACGGTGCAGAATGCCTTCCATTCGTCAGCCTTGAATTTTCCCCAGGATACCTCTCCTGGATGCTTTGGTGCAGGTGCAAACCATGTGGGGAGCTTCGTCTTCAGCATATCCTCGCGTATCTCGTTGAGCGTATCTTTCCCCAGAACATTGGTTCTTTTTGGGTTATCAGAATTAACGAGTTTACCACTCTCATCAACAAGGCCTTCGGCCAGACGCTGAGAAATGTTACTGCCAGGCTAGAGCTAAAGTGAGAGCAACTTACAGCTTCATAGAGCAGATCTAGTAGCTCGGTTTTCCTCTTGTTCTTGTAGTCGACCTCGCCCTTTAGCTTCAATGCGCATAGCAGTGCTAGAAAAGATCGCCTAGTTTGCTTGAGTGCACTTGTCGAGCTGAGGTACAATGTTGTAAGAGCCTGTTCAGTTGGTTGCTCGGCTGGTCCAGTTTCCTGAGGAAGAATCCTAATGCCCTGGCTTTTCTCGGAAATGCCGTCGTTGGTTCGCTACAAAGCAGATCAGAGTCGAAAACCATACGAAACCATAGGTTAACCCACAAATGTCTCTATGTAGTCCAGAAGCTGGCTTTTTGTCTGCGAGGAATAATTTGACTCTTCTCCTCCTCCAACGAGAAGACACAGAGAAACGAGAACGTCCTTTTTGGCCTTGTTGAGCGGTGTTTTAGCTCCAGTGTAGAGATTGATTAGCACTTGCTCCTCCTGCAAGACCACATGGCGAGTAGTGGATGGTACCGTTCGTGCCGACGGAAATGTAGAGGGAGCCTCGCTTGCCATGGGCAACAGGAGTTGTTCACTGGAATGCAGATCAGGTGATGGCAAATTGGCAAGAGTCGCGTCGTCGGCAGCAATCGAAATGGAAGGGGTACTTGTTGGTACAAATCCTGTACCCCCAGCCCGCTGTTGAGCATCATATGGCGTGTTCCCATCCTGCTGCATACCCTGTATTTTCCAGAGAAGTGTTACTGGTCCATCTGTAGGTATTCGCAGGGGCACTCACATGAACCCTAATGTATTCAGTTAGTGTCTGAATCAGCATTTTCTTTTTCCCGCCATAATGTAGGCCAAGGTCGCGGCAGAGATGCTGAAGCTCTTCACGTGAAAATTGCTGGAGATCCTCAACGTTGCCCGACCGCAAGCTTTCTTGCCCCTTCTGAAGTGTTTCCTCACTCATGTCAGATGTGAGGTCTGGGAACCCATCTCCATCCGTAAAAGTGACGTTCATGCCCCAAATATCACGAATGTGTCGTTGAAATAGGCGAAGATAGAAGCCATGCATACTATCAATGACAACAAATTTGGTAGGGTCCCAATAGGGCAGCCTGAGTAGCTCAGACCACTTTGCCCCATATTCTTGAAAGACCTTCGTGCGCTCAGCATCAGATCCGGCATGAAGCCATCTATTTGCGTGTTCTATATGAACATCATAGGTTCTCGGGACCCAGTCTTCGGTATTGAGGTCATTGATTTCATCCAACCTTTGGAGACATTCCGAGCAGAAATAGCCAGCGGCATGACCTCCTAGACCAGCAACACGACGAGCAGCTGGAAGATCGCAAATGATTGGAATAAGCGCTGCGCGAACGAGATAACCATGCGCGCATTTTGGTGTTCGCGTGAGGAAAATTCCAGAATTCCAGAGAAGGAGAAGGTCATCCACGAGGGGGCGGAGAATATGGTTGACTTGGTGTGTCGATGGCTCAGTTGGTCCAGGCACAACTCCTAGCAGAAAGACGTTTTCTGTTTTGTACCGAATTTCGGGGGGTAAGTTTAGGCATACCAGGTATACCCCACAGATGGTTGTTTGTTTGCCTGCCTCGCGATTACCACGAGGGTTGAACCCATCCATGTTGAGGCCAAAAGCCAGCCGACCTTCACCCTCTGGCTTATCAAAGAAGGGTAAGCCGTCAGGCCCCTTCAGTTCACGTAGAATATAACCATCCCAGATGTCCTCCATATGATTAGATCGACGAGGCATAGGATTCCTTTGGAGATGTTCCTCAATATCATTGCGACAGTACATCCTTGCAATCCAGTGATGGATGTCCTGGTAAACAAATTCGCGCTTCGGCACAGATGGGCGTTTAGTTGATCCTGGACTTCGCAGGCGGTTTCCACACGGCCGATTGCTGGGGTTGTGTTTTGAAGTGCAAAATTCTGGGTACGAAGCCAGGTCATTGTTATTTGAACGGTAGGTAGCAAAGCAAGCTGAGCAGCAGATAAGCGACTTCGTCTCTGGCTCAACTTGGAGGCTACCGATCACTGAATGCATATCGGATGGAATTGAATCGACTATCAATGACTTTTCAGGATTGCGTGAGTCCGAGAAGGCTAACTTCAGGAGTAATGCGATTGAGGGTAAGACAAATCCAAGATCGGCGAAAGACAAGTTGGTCAGGAAGTGTAGTACGCCTGTGAGCAAATAAACCAAACACATAATTGGCTCGAGGCCACGAAACCCTGGAAAGAGGTATTTTGCTGAGCAGCGTCAGTGTTAGAAACATCCAGGGGGAAAGCTCACATACTGGTGTCAATTGTATTTGTATTGACAAAAGCCCGTCTCTGTCGCTCCCATGACCCCTTCTTGACTTCATGGGCGTCGGCCAACTCGCGGTTCACCTGTACGAGAAGGGTTTGAGCGCGCAATTTATCAGCTCTCGAGGAGTGCCGATTATTGAGCGAGGCCTCCAGAAATGTACGGGAGGAATATAAAAAGCGCTCGTGTTGTAGAAATGAATGGTTGCAGTGGGCTGAGGAGTTGAGATCAAGGGTTTGCTCTGCCTCCGCCACTTCACTGCCAGGCAAGTGAACAAAAAGAGGAGGGCAGCGCTCAAAGCCCTCTCGAAAGCTGCAGGAGGTGATCGCCTCCAAAGAGACCTTGAGCTCGGCGAGTTGGGATGACAATGTGGGTTCAGAGTTGGGTTCAGAGTTCGACACAGTCGGCGTTGAAGACGTCTTGGCCAAATGCCGCCGGACTCGTCGAGTCAGCGGCGGCGGTTCAGGAGAAGCATCAAAAGGTTCGTCAACTCCATGGGACCGGTCCGAGGGTTGACCGGCTAGGACATGCGGAGAAGACGTCTCTGCTGGTGAGGATGCCTCTGGCGCCAAGGGTTGTGGTGGGTGGTCCTGGCATATGTGGTTCGCAGTTTCAGCTGCATAGTTCTGTGCAGCGAGTCTCTTCCGCGAGTCTTCCCGGATGTGTTTACGGTGTTGTACTTCGGTGACGAAGCGTCCAAAGCAAACCTGGTTTGTTTCCTGGTCAAAGAAAGGGGTTGCGATGCATTCAGAGCATCGGCAGAGAACCAGCAATGGGGGGAAAACCACTCGACGCTGTTTTGCAGCTTTGCCATGGCGGAGAAAAGGAGGCATGAAGTGGATTGTGAACAACGGCAGCAACAATGCAGAGCACTAAGTAGGTCCTCATTTGTCCAGGAAGTTGAATGTTGCGTAAGAAATGCTGACTAAAGTCGCCGCTATGTATGAAGGTGAGTTGCTTGCCGATAGTTGCTACCCATGTAGTTCAACGCACACCATTGAAGTACTAGCTTATTGGCAAGACTCGGACCGCTCCATGGCGCCTATCATGGTCGCAATTTGTCAGTAAAGTTCTGCTATTGACAGGAGAAGAGGGCTCAGCGCTCCTCCATGGGTTTCCAAACCTTGGCGATGAGATATGAGGTGGATGGCCATGGTGAACGAGGAACGGCCTCCCATCAACCTCCCATGAACGATGTGAAAAGTGGGCCGCGTTCATTAGTCATCTACCAGCCAGCAGCTTACGTGAACGAAGCAGCGGGTTTCTGAAGTCTAAGATGACATCCCTGCCTTGCGAGCTTCCATTGACATACTCGTCGATTCTTGCTCCTGCCTTGAGATTAATTCCATGCTACTTATGGAATCTGTCGTCTCCATCCAATTCCAAATCTGTCGACTGATAGAAACTCAAACGGCAACTCCTCCATCAGAACAACAGTCTGAGACGCTAGGGGTCAATATTGGGCAGTCACATTGGCGATGGAACCGCCTAATGGATGGTGCCATGATGAAAGCGAAGGGAGCTTTCATTCAGGTTGTCGATCCTGAGATCAAGTTGGAAATAATCTATGTCTTCACCTCTGACGAACTTCGTGCTCTCGCAGCTTCTTTTTTCAGTACCATCTCCATTGAAGACCGTTCTCGACTGCCGTCCCTCAGAAAGCGAACAGACAACTTCCCATATCGGTCTGGTGGTAAGTGAAGCGCCTATTTTCATTTGACTTGTGTTTTGAACCTGATTCTTATCGTTGTACAGAGAATGCAGCGTTTCTATGCGAGACGGCAGGTGGCGAAAGGTCTATCAATTCATTAACCTCTGAGAGCAATAAGTGCGCGCATTGTCGATCTCCAGTCTCCTGGGACCCTCGCAAACCTCAAAGAGTTCTTGAACACGTGGCACAGGATATACTCTTCGACAAAAGTCTTGATCACTCATCGGAGCCGTGTGGATTTTGTCTTTGTGTTGAAGTTTATCATATGGCCCCCTCACTATCGGAGCCGGAGGTCTTCCGTCGGTGACAATGGATGGCGGATATGTGGTTGATCGACACGGCTCTCAACCTTGCCCACTGACCCCGATGGCTTACAACACTGGAGGACGGTTATTCATATATGTGCTACGTAAACTGGCAAACTTATGAAGCGAAAATAGCATAAGGCAAAACACTATGTATCCGGGTGCCCTGGGAATGAATCGTTGGAAGACTGGTGTTCCCCTTTGTTCTACGAGGAGCGGGTTTCCAGGGGCTCCATATCCGCTGTACGCATGGTGGTTGAACTTATAACGAAGGGTCTTGACAACGATGTGAAAACGAATAAGGTCCTGCCAAATTCTTATGACTCGACCTCCTGTCTCCAGGTGCAGCCCAAGAATTCGGACAATAGAAGAAGGCTGGCGACTTCAAGTTTCAAGTTTCTAGCTCTACCTCCATGAACGGCCAACCCATTGCAGAGGAACTGTCTTTCGTTCGCGATTCCCACTGGTACGACTCGAGAATCCGACTGTCATCGTCAAGCAGTACGAGCATCGTCGTCATCCCATATATTATGGATCCAAACCCAAGGAAGCCTGTTCCATCAGAGCTAAGCTGCGAAATCCAGAATAAGCTGCAGCCAGAGGAACAGAGCGAGCGGTAATTGACTCTCCTTTACTTGTCGCAAATACTGAACCTTTCTTTTCTCAGTAGACCAGTGGCGATGCTAGGCCATCATCCACTTCATGAACCTACCAGTAATGGGTGCGTAAATCTTGTTTCAGTATTTATGTTGTCTGACGCATTCATAGCCGAGAGTTTGAAGATGTTGATTACGGGCTGGAGCGGGCCAACCGAAGCCAAGATAGTCTACCTAACATGGACCCCTTATCCGTGAGTGCACTAAACCTGCCTCCGGCTTCCAATTTAAGAATATGAACAGGCCTTTGCTTGTCCAAGGACCAAGGCCATCTATAAAAAGGGAAATTTCACCTGGTTTCTTTCACGAGGCGAAGGTTATATATCTTCGCCACCCCTCCATCCAAATGAATGTCAAGTTAGAGAGGGAGACTTGTTCCTCCACATAAACACGATTAACGACACAGTGCAAGTCTGGTGGAGATCCAGCCGTCCCCCATCGATATCCTTGGCTTGGCACCCAGTTGTTCCTTTTCGAACCGAAAGATTGATTGCAGGCAGAATCTACGTTGTACAGGTCAAGGGCTCCCAACCATCCTGGGTCCAGCAAAAGTATTTGGGCAATAGACAAGTGGTAGTCCGGTCTTCAAGGCCCAATCATGCAACGCTGGAATCGAGTCAAAACTCAAGCAATGAGTATTCATCCTTTGGTGGATTATCTGTAGATTAGTAGACATCGACTCTTTTCTGTAACCCGATACAAGGCAATACAGTATTGAGTCCACAACACCACCTTGAGGCCGTGGACAAGTCATCTGAGAGGGTGGACCTGCCCTCCTACTTCTTTGGCTCTCATTGCATCTCCTTAGGTATTGGCCCTCCGGATCCGTGAATAATTATTTAAATTTCATAGCTGCTTTAGCAAAATTCCCAGCAAGCGTAACATGCTGAATATCAAATCGATGACATTATACTAATGCTGACCATGCAAACTAAAGGACGACACCAGCCAGCTTGCCTTCAACGTGCTACAGCCCCTGGGAGGCTGTGCTATATACATTTCCATGTTCCCCAATATCATAGAATGACTTCAAGACAAATGGCTCCATGTTTTCTGCCGTCTGTAAGCGATATGGAAGATATGTGCTCCATGCCACATCTAGCTCAGCAAGGGCACGCTGGAGTCGATATTCGAGCAGACGAATAAATGCTATCAAAGTGGACTTTGTCAGCAGCATTCCTGAAGAGCCAAATTTTCCACTCACCTTGGACGCGGGGGTCCATGAAGGGATCATAACTATATGGCTGGTGACCAGTTGAAGCCTGGGGAGGCAATACTAATTTTGATTGTCAGCTCTGCAACTTGAAATAGAGTTGGGGCTCACATATGCATGCAGCTGGGCCAAGCTGTGACGGAACATAGTTGGCTATATTTCCATGGCCAATAGGATGATTTAATGCAGGCATGGCATTGGAGATGGTTGCATATGGTGGTAAGACAAAAGGTGGTGCTGATGACGTTGGCATACCAGAGTTACTTGGCAGCCCCCAGGGGCCATTGTAGGGCCTCTGAGAATCCAAGTCAGGAGGATTGGGATTCAAGTGGAGTTGGGGGTACTGTGGATGGCGACTTGGAGGTTGGTGCAAGGGGTTGACAACCACCTGGTGCTGCTGTTCGATTGGCGTAAGTCGAAACGCACCCATACCCGGATATGTAAACGGCGCATGTGAAACTGGGTCTTCCAGTCGCAGTTGTGGTTGTGGCTGGAAGGCCATTGAAGCTGGCTTACTGTGTGTAAAGTTGAGCTGGTGGTGGGACAGAGCTGAAAAGCGGAGTGACTTTACGGAATGAAATGGAACAAACAAGAAGTGTCACACTAATGGTTAGACTTTCGGCACAGGGCCATGATGACCAGCTTTATGTCACCCATTTTAAAATACTTATTGTTGATTACCATATAGGTAGTTGTACAAGCAGGCCTTGCTGCTGTATCCTATTTAATTGATATCCTATCAATACCAACCTGTTCGACTTTGAAATAGATAAGTGTCTTGGTCACAATGATATATCAGCACGCACATCTGGTAGCTCTTCAGCATCTGATGCTAGAGTTTGTTCCTGGTTTGTCAAGTCATAATCCCTAGCTTGTGTGGCGAGTGTCCAACCTGTAAACTTGTTCCAGCATCAGCCCACCATTATTTTCACAAGAATATGTGGAACAAACTGGTAATTTTCGTTTTTCATCATTTCGACACTGGTGAGATCGTTGCTCACTGAGCTGCAGCACCATCCCAATCTCCTCTATCTCCGAGCTTGTCGCGTTCTCAAATTTTGGCATGATTGAGTGGTGCATGAGATACACTGTTGTTGCATCCTCTTCTTGATAGATATTCTGTCTGAGCGCATCCCAAGTCATTTCTCGTCTTATACAGATAAGGCAGATTATCACCCACTGAATATCTATCCCATCACTATCCGACCAAATACTGCCTCCACCAGCAGACATTGATGGTGGATCCGGAGGCATCCCAGGGGTATACCCCGACCTGTAAACTATGGCCTAGGCTTGGGTTCTTCCTCTGGGTGCAGGAATACTCGGTGAAGGAAGGATGTTCTCAAAAGGGAATGAGGGAAAAACCTGTGCCATGGACCTTCCTAAACATTCTAAAATATACTTCGGACTGAGTTAAGCTGTCAGATTACACGTTTCTCTCTCATCATGGGAATGCGTAGAATCTATATTGGGTACCAGTAGCCGTGGGTAATGAAGAGTCCGAACTCATCACAAAGCCTATGACCTGCTACGGCTTCTTAAGAGCATTACAAGCCCGCTGCATTCTCCAATGAGTCGACGAAGGTCCGAGCCATAAAGATCCGAGCCATGTTTGCGTTCGTTGGTCCCAGGCCGATATGCCCCTAGCTATGGCCACCGTCAGCAATGGGTATTTAAGTGAGCTCCCATTGAGGGTTGCGAGATATAGGTTATGACCAAAGTTACGGAGAATACCTTCGTAGGCAGAGAGTCCAGGAGGAAGAGCAATAACAAAATGTATATGTCATCAAGAGCCAAATCACGAGCGCGATCACCACCACTAGGCCTACAATGACGGCCGCTGTGAGAAATTGAAAGTAGCATCCACCAGACTCACCTAGTATCCACTTCAAATGCTCTCTTGAGAATGAGGAGTAATACAGGCCATCTAGAACTCGAATTGTTCGAGTTATAACTGAAACAAAATGTTGTGCATGAGGCCAGAGCTCGCAATAAGCAGCCTAGATGGGGTGCAGATGGTTGAATGCAAGTAAAGCAGGCTGGGGCTCACCAAGGCTGTCAATAATCTGACTGTTAAGCTCAGGCCGTTATTGGGGCGCAGCAGAGTGAGGATTCAATTATTAGTCATTCACCTGCTGGCAGCTGCATCACGTGGTTTACTGAGCTTGAATCTGATCATACTATTAGTATTACTAATAGGATAAGATGAGATAAGGAGCCGCATGGACCCAAACAAAGATTGTTGCGCGTCGTCGCGTACTTATACGCTCCTCGCGTCCTTCATCCACTCACTCCAGGTTGTGTCACAACCATTCGCTCATTCAAGTCTCTCTTTCTTTTTGACCCTAATGCTCATCTTCTCCCCGATGTATTCGAAAAAATCGTCACACCTTACGACACCAACGCCTTTGATCGCCTTCTCCAGAAACACAAACTAGACCGCATATACCCTGAACTCACCTTCAACCTCCGTCAGGGATTTCCCCTGGGGAAGATGCCTGCGCTGACGCAGACCACCATCATCCCTAACCACATGTCAGTATCCCTCTATCCCGACGAAGTTGCAAGCTACCTGAAGACCGAAGTTGATGCTGGGAGAATGTCTGGACCCTTCTCGAAAGAGGAGATTGAATGAACTCTTCGGGGTCCTTTCCAGTCGTCTCCTCTTATCGTCGCTGTTCAGCCCCAGGCGCCCGGAGAACCAAGCTGCGGATTTGTCGCCACCTCTCGAAGTCCAGCAGAGACGGTCCGGCAGTCAACTCTTTCATCTACACTGCGGGCAAATACCCGTCGATGTCCGGATCAGACACGTAGGAAATATTACAAATTGAATTACCGAATTTGCAGTAGCTAATGCCATATAACAATAATATTTATGATATTTTCACGCTACGATCTACCTCTAACCGGAGACAAGATTAGAGAAAAATATCAGATTGCTTCAGCCTCGCTGTCCAGATCACAGCCTACAAAAGACCGGGAAGATATTTGGAAGCCAATTCCAATATTATCGCAGAAACGAGTGTGAATGTTTAACATCACGTGTAGTCGGCCGATGTCGAGCGCATGGGGCGTCTGCTGGGTAGGTCGATCCGACGTCGGTCCTTCCGGTGGAGGACGGGGCCTTCGAGGAGAATGGCTACAGATATCATTATGACCGTGACGAGATACTCCGGCGCATAGCGCCGCTGCAGACCCCGTGGCATCCTGAGAAGGGAGATCCATACTTCTCTTCCGTGACTACATTCATTGGTCTAACCTGGGATCTAGCCCAACGTCATGTGTACCTCCCCGACCAGAAGCACATGAAGTTTCTGCGTCGAGCACAAACCTTCATTGCCTCATTCAACCGCCAGAAATGCACCCTTCACGACATTGACAAGATCCATGGCTCGCTCTGCTATCTCACAGTCATCTACCTTTATGTCGAGCTGTACCCGTCGCGATCACTCATCACAGACCTCTGCTGGTGGGAGGACGTCCTTTCAAAAGAAGACTTCTATCGACAACTTACCCCTCGAGGTCCAGCCTCCAATCTTTGCATATACACCGATGCAAGCACATCATGGGGAATTGGTGTTATCATTGACGGAAGATGGAAAGCCTTTCGCGTTGTACAACAGGAAGACCGAGGGTCGAGCTTGAGTGGGTTCATGGTCCGAGGTTCACGGTGCGCCGAACCTTGAACCCAGTGGACGACACTTTCTGAGTGGATCAATGTAATATATTTCCAGATTCCTAGACACGCTACGTTTACAAAAAAAAATTCTGATAATGCCGCTCCTCGATTCAGAGAACTTGAAGATGGTCAACAGAGAGAGTCAAGGAACAAGCCATCGAAAGCCGTCCCTAACTCCACGGCTTTCCAGCTCTCGAGGTTCGCCATTGAACTCATCCCGCTGGTTAGGATGATTTCGACTTCTTTAACTATACCAATCTTCTCGGGGCAGGCAATGGGAGTCCTGCGGACAGCCGCTCTACAATAAGGGCAGGAGTAGGTGAACAGGGGGTTGGCGTCAATCTGTGCCTCTGCGCAGAGATTCGCAATGTTACAGAGGGCCGCTTGAGACAGAGGCATCTGTTGTAAGGCCGTCTCTGCCACGTCTCGCAGAGTCGCTTCCAATCCAGGCTTCAGATCTGACCACAGAACGGGCCATGTGCATTTCGCACTCTTGGCCGTATTCCACAGCGTCCGCTGAAGCTGGCGACGGAATTCCAGAGAGATACATGAACAACATAACAGATGTCCGCAACTCAACCTACAACGCACAGCATGAACACCAGTTCTTGATAGGATTAAGAAACACGATTGGGAAACACTCACTGGAAAGGTATTAGGTCCCTCTCGGAGCAGATACCACAAGTTCGATTCTCGTCCATCAAGACTTTGATCTGCGGGTAGAAGGCGATTAAACTTGTTGCGAGTTGGAGGAGGGATCAATCAATGTACCTTGTGCAATATTTTCTTAAGGGAGAGATTCTCCTCCTGAAGCTGCTTCAGACTCTGGCAGACGGATAATCAGAGGGAAGATTTGAGGGTACGAATGTCGACCTACTGGTACAGCCGTCTGAACATCTGGATGGCCTACAGTATTCTTTTCCTGATCTCCCTCGGTGATAATGGTTCTTTTCGACCTAGAACTGCCTGTAATATATTTGACGAATTCCGCAGGGGTTGGGAGACTACCAGAGTCGGTGGATACTGTCGAGGCCAAAGAATCATGCGCGCTGACTGGGGTCGGATTAACGGACTCCGGCGACGGTGTGAGGGAGCTCCATTCCAACAGTTCGAGCATAACGCTCGTCTGGGGTGGTCTTGCCAGTCGGTCTCTACGAGCATAAGTTCGTGTTACCCGGGGAGATTGTAAAGGTATAGATGCATGCCCATGTTGTGGACTGTGATTGTTGGTAGCGACACTTCGGCGAGCACGATTGGATCGAGTTATCATGGCGAGGATGAAAGTGCGGTCACATTTCTGACTTTTTATCTTGTTTGTGTAGACCATGGCCTCCTCCGTTTGCGCCTGGTGGCGACAAGGACAAAAGGAATGAACAGATTTGAAGAACCCTGACAACCGTTCAGATATCATGGAGGTGTCCAAAGGTTGCCGTAATACGTAGTATGACCTCGAGGGATTTCAATAAAACCAGGAGAACAACCTAATTGTTGCAGACTCCATCGTTTCTGCCGAAGATATAAAGGCGAACGACGGTCTAATTTTTGTGCATCGCTTTAATTGTGTCGAGTATCAAAATGGCCTTAATAACATTCATAGTGCGTAGGCAAGGTTTTGCACCTATTTTGGGTAACCTTATTCGAAAATAATTGCACAATCATGTGGCTGGTAGGAGAGTGAAAGGCATATTTGTGAGTGTTGGGACGCTCTCCGTGTTCCGCGTCATGAGACATGCTGCAGGACATCGTGTACTATGCTTACAGCCCTCGTCTCATCCCGTCAGTGATTAGCTGGAGGAGAACTCGACGTATGGTGGAATAGCCTGAAGTTCGTCTTTGATAGATTCCATCTGCTCACTTATAATTATGAACTGATCTAATTCTTCTCCCAGTCCCTCTCACTGATCACCTCTTCAAGTTTCTACTTCTCTATACTCTCTGATTCGGGCATCATGTCCGCCTCTGCCCATCTTTGAAGCGGTGGCCTTTATCCCCATCTGCCTTTGCAGAATTCCAAGTCCATTACCACTTTGCTGGCGAGTCGAACGATGGATGTCACAGTCCGGGCATGAGATGGCTCCAAGTGGTACTAGTTGGTAGCTGGGCATCGTCTTTTGGGGCGTGTTATTTTGTAGGTAATCTCTCTCTCTCATAATTGACATTGCAAATTAGCATGTTGCTCCGCCAATCCTACCCATGATCATTCCCCTTCAATAGTTCTCCAGCTGACCACGATTGGTCCCTCAACACGTATCGACTGACATGTTCACTTTTATGGGGCCACGACGAAGACGCTTCATGAAGACATTCTATCGACGTGGATTGTGCCTATTAGCGTCGGGTATACGATGAACTCTCGACGTTTGGAGCCACAATTGAAACCGTAACCCATGCTTTCTTTCTTGCAATCAAGAATGTTAGTCGCTCGAGGGTGAAGAGTCTCTCTCGTGGTTGTTCTGAGTCGTTAACATTGGCGAAGTCTAATCAATTCGTTGTTGACTTCGCGCAGGTCACTGGATCCACGGACCCAGGGTCGACGTGTTATGAAGTACTCTGGAGGTATGTGTCCCATATTCTCTGGTTCCTTGGAGACTTTTGATGCAAACAATCTCTTAGGAGATTTACCCTAGCTACAATTACCTCAATGTGAACTCTTCATTGCAAATGAGCGGCTGCTGATGATCTCACCCATCCTCGACATAAATGCCAACAGCACCGATGCAGCCACAGAGCATTCGAGTTTGATCTACGAGGGATTGGCATCGTTTCATTGGCATCTCAAGGTCTATTTAATTACTGGGCTCCACCAAGCCCAATGGAGAAAAAACGGATCGCTCGACAGGGTCCTGACCCAGCATTGGCGCGAACATACCTCATGAGGGTATTCTAGGCTAGGCGTGTCGTAGGACCTCATACCCAATCGGCACTATATAGCATTATAGGCCGGTATACTTAGTATTTAAGACTATAAGGAGGCCCAGTTTATGCCCACATTTTCTTAAGTATTCTCCATTCTCAATGCTGTTCCCTCAGTGCATAATCACATCGCTCGAAGGTAACCAGTCACCACCAACCAAGCAACTAGACCATACCCTGCTTATTCAGACAGTCTACACATTTGTCACCCAGCACGGCTCTCAACCTACAATAACTATCGTTTGAGGCTATAAATTGTTCATATATTATGGTAGATATACGACTGGATCGCGCTTATTGACATAGCGAGTCATGGTGGGCCTTAACCCCGTAGGTAGGCGGCTAATTCCTTGCACATCATTGTATGTTAGATACTGGGCTCATACAATCCCCTAAAGTGTTGTTAACCATTGGTAAAAGCGCGAAGCCAAACCTGAAATGCCATCAGCAGGCGTGTCTGTAATACTTTCAGACGCTTCGTCTACCTATTTGTTAACACCTGTCATGATGGGGCAAATGGGACTTACAGTCAAATGGATAAGTTTTCCAGAGTAAACAACACTGGGTGGTGGCAGTAGCAATCATAAATGTAGACTCTGTTACATCTTGATGAGCCTGTCAAAAATTAACGACCTTCATTCGATAGCAATCAGTTTTGGCTCTTGGAGTTGACTCACGCTGACCAACAGGACAGATCCAGGCCCCTGCTCAAGAATAGCCGACGCTTGTAAAGAGCCTATAGCAGAGGCTACAGGTAAGTAATGTCGATTTAGATTACATATAAAGGAACCATACTATACCTGAAAACAGCGACTGCGTGACAAAGCCATGTGTTATGTCAAGCAGGTCAACACCATAGTGACTAGCAACTACAAATCCTGTACCACGATGTACAGCCTTCACGCACACGACATTAGTCGGTGAAGGCGGCGCAGGCGGTGACCAAGTTTTGCCAGTCTCCATGGACACAAATACAAGCTGCCGTCGATTGTTGACCGCCACGAAGATAGCGCTGTCGTAGCAATAAGAGCCAGAGAGACTGTTACGGGTTCAACACTGGGAGTGTGGCATGTTTCAAAGGGTGGCTTACATGCGGTCACCAACATTGACGGATATCTCTGGACCATCGTGATCGATTCGCCATACCCTAATGGATCTGAGTGAGTGAAACATGATGAGAAAGCTAGGGACGTCATACACAACAGCCCCATCTTCATAGCCTATGATGGCTTTAGGCTCATCTGTGTTCAGAAGCCAAGATGCAGAGATCACACTAGATTGCATACTTGGCATTGGCTTATGGCGAAGCGTGCGGCGATGCTTCCATAGCTCGCTACCTACAATAGCACAGGTAAGGATTTAATAGTGTAAATGGTGGAAACATACGATCTGTCCAGGCGTTCTTCTCAAACGCTCGCACTTTGTCGCCAGAGGCAAGAAGTAGGGTATTGTTTTGGTAATTGAACGATAGCTGTGAAACTGGGCCATCTGTGACGTGCTCAGCAAGGCGCATTTTCAGCTCCTGGTGACACATGTTGGTGTGATTGAGGCAACCTTTCTGACGGATCAGTAACTCACCGGCTCCAAGTCTTTTTCGCCTTGGTCAATGTTGAACGTTGACAGCCGACCGCTTTCTGCCCCACAGACGAAAGATGCGTTGTCGACCCATTCAACGACCGGGCTTCCACTGAGGTTTTGATCTTTTAAGGTGCAAAGAACAGACAGGGTGTCGGATTGCAGAACGTGTAGAAAACCACCTTTGGCCGCAATGGCAAGTAGGCGCCCATTGGGAGAGAAACCAAGGGATGAAATTTCGTCAGTAGCTTTGAAGTTGGAGGAATACATATATCTGAGTAACATATTCCTGGTTGATTCCTGAACACTTCAGTGGTGAGGTTATGGCAACAGCAATTGATGGTTCCAGTGGATTTTGGATGACTGTGGGATAGCTTTAGTCATGCACCTGCTGAAGGCTCAACGCAAACCTAACCACTTCCAAGAAGACGCTGACTCCTTGCCGGATGAAGTTGATGCGATCTATAACCAAGTTATTTCATTTAAGCTTGAGGATCGGCTGAATGCTTACGTTTAGAAGTCGTGCAAGTTGTCGAAGCGACATAAGTGGGAGTCCTCGAAGGACTAGCTACCTGATTTACCTGCATATGAGCAGGAGTCAGTTTTAACAAGCCTGCCCACGGTTGAAGGGCATCGCGACCCAACATGGTCCTGGATTCACGATTTGGTCATGGGATAATCGCCTACGACCAGGTGCCTTCTGGTTCATCTTCGCGAGCTGAACGACTGGCTGCACGAATACGGCAGTAGGAGGCGTTCTATTGCGTTCTATTGTCTGCATTGTCCAATGCGAACATCTGTAACAGAATGCCAAATGCACAGACATATGGATAATGAAAACGGTGTACACCCCCGAACGTGCAAGTCCTGTCCAATACAGATGTATTCCCAATCATTTTTAACACACCCTTCGATAGCCGCCATCCAGAAAGTAGGATTCCGTTTGAGGCTCCAGCTCGGCGGTAGGATTAACACCGAGTTGTGACTTGGGGGGATCAGCCCAAGTTTGCCTGCAAGAAATGTTAATCTTCGGGCAACAATTTTCTCAAGGATCTTGCCAAGGCACTCGAGAAGAGTTATCAGTCGCTAGGCCCAAGGGTTGGAGTAGTCAGGTTGGTTTGGTTTGCGCAGTGCGACAGCAATGGCCTTCCGCCACTGTTTTATGCTTGTCCGATCGACGATTAATTCATTCGCAAAAAAAACATTACTTTTCTCGAGTCTCCGATAAAACATTAGGTAGTTTACCTACCTAAACACCCTATAACTACTCTTTAGAGAAATTAAAAAAATTGGCAAAAGGATCCCCGCAAAACCTTCAAATATCACCATCCGCAAACATTAGTGTGGGCTCCGAAAACTTAAGCGCCGAAATTGTCTGTCCGCAAACATTACCCAGTGCCCGCAAACATTACTTGCCATCTCCGCAAAAATTACTCAAAACCTCCCGCAAACATTACTTGTATTCCCTTCCGCAAACATTACTCTCTGTATCTGCGCCAAGTTGTCGCGCGAAATTCTGATCTGCCGGACCGGACCGGGTTTCCATTCCTGGAAATCATGGGTGATGCGGCGACTGAGTGAGGCTCTGCTGGCCGAGGGATGGACAGCTAAGGTCCCATACCTATATTAAATCAATGCTAGAGACATTAGCTTTTGAATGGTGTGAATTTTACAGGTCCCTTTGCACTATGTGGCTTGCAATATCAGCTCTGACCCGGACGGCTGTTACTGTGCGATCACGTGACAGGCGCTTGCACAAGTGCACCTGCCGTTTGTCGCCCACTATGGACTTCGATAGCCAGACTGTAAAAATTCCATACATACATATATTGTACCTTAGAAGTCCATCCCTCGGTGTGTAGTGGGCGACAAACGGCAGGCACTAGGCGCAAATGTGCCTTTTCGGAATCCAAAAAATCATATCACAATCAAAATTTTTGGGCTCGAAAAAATTAAAAGATATATGGGGTACCGAGATTTCTATATGGAGGACCGACGGTACTCCA
>Ga0247742_10001235_pt1 | contig 18291 bp, 24 predicted proteins | sample UWRJL208509C2_FD_180944 | JGI IMG/M metagenome (GOLD analysis project Ga0247742, IMG submission 180944) | Plant litter microbial communities from Arlington Agricultural Research Station in Wisconsin, United States - UWRJ-L208-509C-2 | ecosystem: Environmental > Terrestrial > Plant litter >... | reverse complement strand
GGAACCGATCCGCCGCAAATTGTGATAATTCCCCATTTTCCAGGGATGTTGCACAACTTGCGACGAATCTAGTTGCTGTGCTTAAATCAATCTTTGTCTTGATCGATGCCCAGGTACTTGATGTTAGCGTGATGCAGTGCTTGTGTGAGTTGCTGGATGCTGCGTGCTTTGACTCTGATGACTCGTGTTTCGGTGATGACTGTGAACATTTGTTTTCTCCTTATTGTTGTGTTGGTTGGTTAGGTAGCTATAGCTTCGGGTGGGATAGCTACCTAACCAAAATTTTAAGTTATTTCATCCCGGTTTGCGTTTTGATCTTTTCTTTTGCTGTGTTGGCTGCTGTTGAATCCCATTCATCTAGAGCGTTAAGGATTGCGCTGATTTCCAAATCGGTTAGATTTGCAATAGTGAAATTGTCAAACATTATGGTGTGCCTTTCGTTGCTCCGTTTGCTGATAGATCAAGTATTACAGATCACATCATTATTCGCAAGTTATTTGGCAAGTTTAGCCAAAACATTTTTGAGAATCTGTTGTTCAAATTCGACACCATTGTCGATTTCATTCTTGATAAGTGGAGTGGTGGTAGCGCTGTCGAATCCTAGGGCTTTGAGCGCGCCTGAGAGCTTAGCAACTAGCGGGTTGTTGGATGGTTCGCTGATTGCTTTGATACGCTTGCCAGCAACGATTCTTACAGTGTAGGGTGTTGCGCCGTGCTGATCAATTACAGCGTATTCAGGACTCATTGCTTCAACCGCTTTGGTAGCTCCGACGGCCTTACACACTCTTCTATCGCTGTATTCTCGGCTTACGAATAGTGTGCCGTTAGAGTTTTCGAACATGAACCGGTACATCAGTTATCCTTTGATTCGTGTGATGATTTGGTGAATGATGATGGTTTCAGCATACATCATTAGTGCGATTGCTGCTACGGCGATTTCCATTATTTAAATCCTTTATACTTGTGGAAAATTCCATCGTAAAATTTAATGTGTTCTTGCAAGTTGGTTTTGAAGTGGAAACATGCACCACAGCTGCACCACCAATAACCATACATTAGTAGTTTCCTAACGATACGATCAGATTTCCACCGATAAGAACGATGGGGAATCCAATAAGGATGATGACGATTGCAAGGATTGCGTTTCGTGTGCTAACCATTGTTTTGCCTTTCGTAGCTCCGATTTGCTATAACTCAATAATAACACAGATCGCATGATTTACAATAGTTTTGGGCAAAAGAAAAGCCACAAACATTTCTGTTTGTGGCTTTTCCGCAGGTCCCCTACTCGGCGGTAGCTTCTCCTGCAACATCAGCACCAGTATCTACGGTGCCACCCTTACGACGCGGTCCCGACTTCTGACGCGCCTTGACCCGAACGGTAACGTTCGTGGTACCGTCTTTCTTGCCCGGCGTCTCGTCAACAATGACAGCGGTACGGTCAAGCGAGTTAGCGGCTTTCTGAATCTTGAGCTTAAGCGCCCCAAGCTTTTCAGAGTCAAGCACGAACACACCAGCGGGCGACTGCGTGGGGTCACTGTCGGCAGAAGTCAGGTATTCGTTGGTGACGGTGACAAGCTGTGCAACGTCGTCGGTGAACGGGTTAGGGGTTTCGGTCTTTGCCTTGACGGTAACGATTTCCATTTGAATGCACTCCTTAGTTAGTGGTTCGGATTTGTTCCGATATAAGAATGCTAGCACACTTGCTAGCGGATGAAAACTATTTTGCCCTCACCGGGAGGAAATTTTTCAGGATGTTGCACAACGTCACGGAAAGCCTCATTACGGCTCGCATAGTTGCCAGCGTTAGAAAAGGTCACCAGCGCTGCCTGCTTGCCGTATGTGGAGCTAATCGCGAGCTTGACCTGATCCAAGGTCATCGGGTTGCCCGCTGCGTTGTAGGCGTATTGGACGGTCCAATAGCTACCGGAACGCCTACGCATAATCAAGCTCCATGAATTGACTTTCAACAAATTCGCCATTTTCACGGTAAACGGCAAGGGTCCAATAACCGTGACGATCTGCTACGAATGTTCCCGTTGAAACTCTACGATTATTATGCATCTTCGCTAACCTCCCACATGACGTAACCCATAAACACAAGATATCCCCAACGCAGTTCCCAATGATAAGTCATGGCAAACGCTAGGTCTTTCCAGTCAATTGTGTTGGTGTGAACCCTGCGATGCTTACGCATTAGCTGGCAATCTTGTTGATACGAATATTTGTATACCCGCCAGTGATTAGGCCCTCAACGTAGGCCCCTACATTTTCGGTCATTAGCACGCTAACGCCAACACCGTCATAGTTACGGTCTGCTCTTACTCTCCACATGGCTAGTTGCTCCCGTCATAGATCAGAAAATCTTCACAAGTTCCGGCCCTACGGCTATGTTCGTAAAGATTTACAGCGTCAGCTTCAACGCGTGAGAAAATATGCAACTTACCACACCATGCTCTAAACATTTTAGCTCCGATAGCTTTAGAGGGTTGTTATTAGTACACATGCTAGCACAGTTACAGCGCCAATTAGCATAAATCCGCAAATAAATTTTAGCAACATTACAACTCCTAGATATACGAAAATGGGCTTATCTCCCAGGATAAGCCCATTCACGTAAATTGTCTATACTTTAGGCGGCCAACTCCAATGGCCCGGTTTTGGGTTTTCGCTAAATTGAACACCAACATTAAAGAACATTCCAGTAGGGTTCAAAACAGCCAAACTAGCGGTCGTACCCGTTATTTCTGTAATGATTGCGGCCCTAGGCTCCGGCAAATATTCGCCGTTAGGCGTTCCGTAAGATTGGTAATGTACAATCCTACCAACAGTGGGCTTCATGGCTAGCTAGCCGGTCGCTTGATATATGCAGCAAGATTGCCACCAACTGCAACAATGGCCGCGTAAATCACCGGTCCCCAAATCCCTAGGCTAGCGAAATGATCGGGAGTGATCGCCGCAATCCCTGCAACGATAGCGGTAATCGCAAGGCTGGTAACGAATCCTGCAATTACTTTAGGCGACGGCTTAGCAGTCGGCTTACCCTCACTGTCAATCGTTACAGGTTTGACAGCGTTTGCCACAGTGTATGTGGACTTTTCAGGCTCACTCATATTTCATTCTCCTTTATATGTGTCCACCCGGCATGGGAGGTATCGCGTCGAAAGCATCTTGCTTAATTTCGACAATATCCGTTTGCGTGCTACCAGGCCACAGCACACCGTAAAGATTCTTGTTAGCTTGCAGCAGGGCAAGCTCGCCGCTGTGCACCAGGCGGCGTGAAATCCACACAGCACCCGCGTCACGTTTAGTTAGCGGTACGGTTGTGTCATGTGTGTTGATATAGATTGCGTAGACAGCATCTTTTACAATGTCGCCATGCGCGTATGTGGGTAGCGTCATTTCTTCCTCATTTTCGTTAGCGTTAGGGTCAAACAGATTTACGACTAGCGGCGATTCGATAAGCTCGCCAATCTCGCCAGCAACCGACGACATAGCAATATCGTAATGCCATGGTTCAGGCGAAACGAAAGAAAGCCCTGTAGGGAAAACACCATATTTGGGGCCATTGATTGCGGCCCACATTTGCGCTTTAGTCCCAAACGTGGCAATACCGCTACCAAGATCGGTAGCGTTACCATGTTTCACTTCGTCGTGTGTTGATGTAAACGGGACAGCAGCTAACGCAGCCCACGGCGGTCTTTTACCACGCTTGACATATGCTAACCATAGATTCCACAACATTGTCTGTCGTGGTCTAGAGCGCGAACCCTCAGTAATGACAAGCCGAACACCTAGCGCATTGTAGAAAGCTTTAGCAAACCGCATAAGGTTTGGCAGAGCGCGGCTATCGATTTTCTGTCGCACTCCGAGAGTGGGCGACATTCCATCAATGTAGCTGTTGGTTGGTATGTCAACTAGCATCATTGCCTACCATCCCTATAAGTTCTGGGAACGGTCATCCCGAAAGATTCATCTTGACCGTCTAGCTTAGTTACGCGATAGTTCAATTCGCGCAATGCTGCTTTATGCTCCATAATTTCATCGTGATACTTAGTAACAGTTTGAATGTCTGAATCAGCGTTACTAGCATGTTCTTGCATAACGGCAATCGTTGTGCTAATAGTTGCTACGTTACCTGTTAGAGTTGCAAGCGTTGTCAGAATGCTTTTGAAAAAGAATGCTACAGCGCCAGCGATAAGACCTAGCACCAAAAGGATAATCGGTCCCCATTGAAAGGGGGCTACTACTGTATCTGTCGCTGTCTGTATCATATTTTGCCCCTCACCGTTTGAATATTTCGGCAAACGTGTTTCTAGTTTTTGGCGTATCGAACCAGACACTACCAGCACGAAAGGATGTTCGCAAGCGGGCTAGGGGCTTGTCGGTAAAAGTCATCAGCATTTTATGAGTGTCCATTTTCTCGGACACAAGCGTGTAAACAATCTGAGACTTAGGCAACTTTTCTTGAATGAAATATTCATCGTTGTGCATGTTGTACCACACACTGAAAGAACCGTTCTTCGTTTCAATGGTGAAACGGTAATGTGAACGACTGTCTTTCAGTCGCAGCATGTTTTCGTTGTTATCCTCAAAAGTGTTGCCGACAGCATAATCAGCGTATTCCGTGCCTTTGATGAATTTACCAAATTTGGTCTCATAGACAGAGTTGGTAAATTCTTCAGAATCGGGGAAATGGCAAACGATAAATCCGTCTGCTTTGACTAGAAATTCTTTACCCTCGTCGGGTCTAATCTCGTATTCAAGAAAATGCGGATTCATCATGCTAACAGAGTTAGCAAGGAAAAACACTTTAGTCTTGTCTTGATATCGGTCAACCGTGCTGTAAAAGTTGTTAAAGATCATTGCCTCATTTGGCAGATAGTGGACAGCTCCACGCTCGATAATGAACTCGTCAAAGATGATCGTTCGCACTTTAGGAAACGCGACAGACTTCTGATTCTGTGCGGTAGAAAGCGAAATGAAATAGCCCATTGTGTGCCACTCGCGTTTCTTTTCATCACGAGTAGCAGCATCAGCCCATTGAGCTACCGAACCATTTATGCGAAAATCCTGTGCTGGAAACATTTCAGCAATGTCAGCAAAGAACGTGTTACGGGCTGTAGCTAATTCTTGCTTGTATCTTCTAAGATAGATAAATTCGTGACCCTTTTTGATAGCGTCACGAAACACCTTTTTCTTAGCGCCAAACGTCTTACCAAGACCGCGACCACCGACAAGAAAATTGTAGGTGCCATTGTACCCTAGTATTCGGCTATAATTGTAGTAAGCTAGTTTGTTAGGCATTATACGTCGCAAAGAAGTCTCTAGGGTTTACCGCAGTTCGCGGGTTACCGTTGTTAGTAGTGTTGTGAATGATGCTGCCGCCGACAGAGCACACGTGCGTTTCCAAATGCAAGTGTGGTCCGGTAGCGTCACCGGATGATCCGACGATACCGATAATGTCTCCGGTAGCAACGGTTTGCCCGACACTGAAATTACCAGCGCTAGGAAAATGTGCGTAAAGCGACTTTAGATCGTTGCCGCCAAAAGTTCCATGATGGATAATACCGTAAAATCCGTAGCTAGAACTACTGCCCATAAATTGTACGGTGCCACCGTGAATAATTCCAATAGGTTTACCAGTTACGTTAGCAAAATTGCTAAAGTCGATACCTTCGTGGAAATTACCGACACCAACACCTGAGCGCGGTCCAAATTCTCCCAGATCGGGAATATACTCCAAGCTAAACGGCCAAAGCCACTCGCCCGAACCGGGGTCAACAGGGCCGCCTGTGCCAGCAGTTACAAGCCAAACGCCAGTAGCGGCTTGATAGCCAATGTCTCTAGCTGTGCCACGATTTACGGCAAGCTGATTACCAATACGCTGAATAGATTTTACACCATCAGCATTATTACCAACTGTCCAAAAATCATTGCCAGCAGGGTAAGCTAAGACTTTTGTGCCACCGTTGAAAAGTACGGCAAGTAAATTGCCGTACTCTACAACGTGTGTGACTGTCATTAGATCGCGTAAGTATTCAGGAACAAAAGAATCTGATTGTAGTCAACATTACGATACGTAATGTCTTCGTGACCTCCGGTTACCTGAATCGCTGTCCGCATTGTCGGAGCCGCTGCGGCAAACTGTTGCGTGTATGTCGGCAGACACAGCGCGTCAGTTGAGCCATAGAAAAGCAGCATGGGGATGTTTGCAATCAGCGAGTTAGCACGATAGTTGTACGGGTTCTTTGTTGCTCCAACAGCAGCATCGCTATACGTTCCGCTATACGCAGCATTGATAGCAGCAGCTACCCCGCCACGGTTGTTAGCTCGCATATCTTCCACGTTGATAACGGGAATAATTGACACCAAGCACGAAACTTTAGTAGGATTAGCAAGCGTGTAATTTAGACTGTTCTGAAAGCCCATAGACGTGCTGACAAGTGCAACCTTAGCGCCAGCTTTAGCGTTAGGGCGTGCCTGTAGCGCTGTCACAGCAGAAGCGATTTTAGTTACAGCGCTATCGTTGCCCCACGTTTGCGGACCGCCGTTATCGTCAGAGGTGGCACAGAATCCGTCACCAACAATTCTGTTGGTTAGCTGTCCCTGCAAGCCAAACTCACCGATACAGTAAAGCGCATCGTAGCTGGCACCGTGCACGAAAGCAATTCCTTGCTTTTTATTGACGGGAGGATATTTCGGGTCAAGCTCCAAATGCTTTTCGCCCGAAACAATCGTGCCAACAGACAACTTACTAGAATACCCGTAGCTCACAGTGTCACGACCTGCATAAAGCTAGCGTTGAATGCTGAACCAAACTTGCCAGTGCCCGAAGACACAGCAGCCTGAATCTTAGCCGTGTGAGTAGTGCCAGGGGTAAGCCCGGTCTTACGCGCATTAGAATAAATAGACTGAGTGACACCAGCATACGGAGGATTCAAACCGGCCTGTCCAATCTGCGTACCGTCAAGAATCATAAACGAGTCAGTTACAGCGTTAGCAACACTGTTACTGTAATCGGCAAAGAACCGAATTTCGATAGGACGCTCGCCAACCGTGAACGATACCGTAAGCCCGGTAACGTCAATAAGCGCTGTGCTGGTAAAGGTGAATCCTGGTCCCGCTGCGATAGTGGCGCTAGCAAGCTCATTGCCGCCGCTACCGATAACTGTCCACACGGTACCGTTAGTAACGTACATTTCAGGTACGTTGGTGCAGTAGTAAATACTGTTCACCGGAACACTGTTGGCAGCAGGGCGAGCAGCATAAGTGCCACTCAGTGACAACGGCAGCGACGACGCCGACAGGCGACCTGTGCTAACAATTGTTTCGATAGTCTTAGCCGCGTACGCAGCATCCAAACTAGACTGCGAGAGTCTACCAGAACCGCTAGCAAGCGTGCTAGCAAGATAAGCAGCATCAAGGCTCGCCTGAGAAAGCCTACCAGCGCCAGTAATAATTGCCGCAGCAACATAAGCGTTATCCAGCGCGGTCTGCGAAAGACGACCGCTAGCAACCAATGTCTGCAACGTGGCAACATCAGACTTAGCCGCATAAAGGCCGTTTAGCGCTACTCGCACATCAGAAGTTGGATTATTGATTAGCGCTAGAACAACCGTACCAGCAACCTCAATTGAGCTATTAGTAATAGTCTCAACAGCCAAATCAACGTAAGCTGTAAGGTCTGCAATAGACTGATTGACAAAAGTTGTTTCGTCGGCAAGCTGATCATTGACAGTTGCCGACTGTGCGGCAAGCTGCGATTCAACGTTATCAATCATCAGGTTTACCTGAGTTTCAAACGCGTCACCAAGCATGCCAAAATTGGTGTTGACAAACGCAACTAGCGTATTGTTTACATAAAATCTAAGGTCTTCTAGAACCTCAAGATAAGTTGCACCGTCACGATAAGTAAAAGGTGTGATGTTGTTGAGCGGCTTGTAAGGTGCTACAAAGCTACCCAAGCTAGGTACGATTGTCATGCGAAATATCCTCCGTTGTCGGTGTAGCTGTCTCCATTGTCCCACACTTGTATGAAACAGTCGTCAAGATCGTTCAAAATCATCATATCAACATTGAGCAAACTCTGCCTATATCGCATAATAAGATCAGATGCAAGTCCCTGATAACCGGTAACCGTATTGTCAGAGTTACCCTCTCCGGTGCCGGTAAACTCGCCATTCTCAGTGCCGTTAGCTGCAACAGTGGCTTTACCATTTACGTCAGCGGCTCCCGTAGCATAGTCACCATTACCACTCAGCATCGTTTGTGGAGTGGATGACTGAACAGATCGTGACGCCGAATCATTTTCACTCGTGCTAACATTTGTCGAATTGCTTGTGTTAGTCTGAGTAGTTTCGTTTGTCGTGATACTACGCATTTTGATCGTAGACAGCGGATCAATTTCAAGTAGTGTAGACTCATAAACTTTGTTGTAAAACGGCATGATAAGATTCATCTTGCGTCGCATTGCAAGCTGAAACATTTCAATTGTTTCTAGACCAATTTCACGATTCCAGAAATTGTCAACAATTGTACCATTCAAATGGTCGCGGTATTCGTCATCGAAGATTGGGTAATCAGCTAACCCAATATTGCCGCCGACAAGCTTTCTGATACCTCCTACGATTTCGGCGGTTCCACCCGTCGCGACGATGACCCGCTTTAGCGGTATCGTAAAAGCGCTCATTTTTCAACCTCGTCATTGTCTGAATCATTCCCAGATTCGGTAGCTGAAATAGCATTGCTAACAGCCTCTTCTCTTTCGGCGTCAGTCCAATACTCAACAGAAACATTTAGGCCGAACATAGCGTTTATCTGAGTTGCAGCCATTTCGCGTGCGTTCAAATTGACTCGCCGCATAGACGATGTTTGATCGTTGTTAGCATCAACTTCTGACGCTACAAGTCTTTCCTTTTTATCTTGATTAGCGTTTTCAATACCAAGATAACCCATGCACTCATTCCAAAGCCTAGCCTTTAGTACGCTAAGCTCCGTAACAGTCTTAGGGTCAATACCCAAATCTAGCGCGCTAAGAAAAGGTAAATCTTGCATAGCAGCAGCTACAGCAATTGCTGATTGACCCTCATCAATTTGACGTGTGATGTTACTGGCTGTAAGACGACCATTTTCAGCAACGGCAACAACTTTTGCGCGTCGAGCATTTTTGGAATTAATTTCAATTGTTCGATCAAGCTCCGCAAACTTCTGCGAATAAATCGTAACAATGTCAAGATCGGGCATACGAAGATAGTTTGCCCAAATGGGTACAGCCCTTTTAGCGCTAACGGTTTTAGAAACGTAGTTGTTTCCAATTACTACAAAAGCTGTCGGGTTGTCCATCATGTTTAGGTAATTGGTGCTACCACCTTTTAACGCAAAATACTTGTCGTAATCTTCATCACGAAAGAAAACGGAAAGCCCTGTGTAATAGAGGCAAAGCTCCATGTATCTAACGTCGATTTCAGGCGGCATACCAGACCACTTGAAACGGTTAGCGGCAAGCTCCGTAAGAATGCGAAAATACATTCGCTCCATAATCACCTGACGATTAGCAGCAGGGTTATTCTGAAAACCGCTACCACCATTCATGTGTGCATGGTAAAGGTCTGTTGCACCGTTTGGGCGTTTGTTCTTACTCACAGTGTGATACCCCCAATAGGTGTGTTGTCGGCAAGATCGGTCGCCCCAATGTATTCGGGTGACACCCACACTGTAACACCCTTTTCCAATATACCCCTAATGGCTTGCTTGAATCCCTCGGGAATGTTGGTTGCTACAAGGTAAGTTTCTTGCATTTTCCAATAGGTGAATTTGCTCATAACTTTCAAATCAGCGGGAGGCGTAGCAAACTGCATAACGTTGTAGCCATAGCGTAGCCAAAACTCGCCTACACGCTTCATGCTAGCTTTGTCAATCATTTTCAAACGAATAGAAATACCCATTTGCTTGTAAATAAGGTTCAAAGAATCTCCACCAAATTGTCCATTTACAGACGGTTGCGTTAGAGCAGCATCCCTAACCTTAGCGTTAATTCCATTGATCGCCGTAGCGTAATCGCCTCTAGCGGCCCAATCTGCAAGACCCTTATTGGTGTCTCGGATAAGCCCCGAAGTCCTAGAACGCGAGTCGTAAGAAGCACCAGCAGCGTTATTGCGAATAGCGTTAGCTTGACTGTTCGCGTTTTGCTGAATCACGTTACTGATAGCGCTAGTAGTGTAATTCAAAGCTCCACCAGCAGCGCCACCAACAGCGCCAGCGGGACCACCAATTGCAGCGCCACCAGCAGCACCGCCAACAATGCCGCCCAAACCGTTTAGCATGTTCTGCTGCATTCCAGTAAGGTTCTGCAAATTGGTTTGCATGGTGTCAGCGCTAATGCCGATGTTGGTAAGGTCGGCAGCGGTCTGCATTCCAGCGCTCGCCTGATCGTAACTAGTCGCGTTACCTTGTAGCGCCTTTTGCTGCGACCAGTCTGCCTGATCACGACTGAAAGCAATTTGATTAGCGTTGCTTGCAAGAAAGTTTATAGCCTGATTGTTTACAACAGGAATCTTAGGCATGTCAGAAATCGATACCTGAGAATCAAGATACTCACCACCGTCGTCGTCATTGATTAGATCATTCTGTGACGCGGCCTTGTTGTAGTTAGCGGGGAAGAAAATCACGCGCTGATTCGGGGGAATAAAGCTAGCACGCATGTTTATATCCATGTTAGCATCCTGCCACGACTCAGGTTTAAGAATAATCGGGTTACCACTAAAAGTAGTTACCTCAATTGCCATATATGGGAACGTCCACAACTTTTTCAACCCCAAATAGCGCTGCGGAATGGCGGCCACAATCTCAGGGCGAGTACGCCAATTATACATAAGCGTAAGATTGATCGTCCTAGCAAGCTTAGTCACGTTTGCACCAGCAGGAATAAGACGATCAGACACCAGAGTAGGTGTACCGTCAGCCTCATACTGGAAGCCGAAGTAGAAAAGCTCAATGGGCGGCATAATCGTTACCGACATAATGCCCTGCGAAATCCACGGCTTTTGCTCAATCGACGCCATGAACGTCGTGTAAGACGTTGCATTGCGGAAAGCGTAAACGTTTGCGCCAGTAGGGAGAAAGTTCCAACTGTCACCAGTCGCGGCTACAAGCTTTGGGTTGCTGGTATCTCCAGGGTCGGCGGTAAGATTCACACTACTAATCACAATGATTGTGTGATTCTGAATAGTGTTTTGGCCGTTTCCGTTGTCCTGCCCGGTTGGTCCCATGATACCGTAAAATCTAGCGGCAATAGTTTCGTACTCGGAACCAACATCCATGCCCTCAGGCTGTGTCAAATAATCGCGCCCAAAACGGTCAAAAGCTTTTTCGTTAGCAATTCCAATGTGGCCGCGCTCAATGTAGCAATTGCCAAAACTAACATCGTAAGCGTATGTCTGCCACACGTCAAGCTGTAGCACTAGCTCCGTAGTGTTCGGTGCAAGATAGCGAACATCCGTAACGAAATAATAGAAATCTTTTCGCGTATCGCCAGCGATAGGCTGAACAGGGTTAGAAGCTCTAAGATAGTTGAATTTCAAAGCCGTATTCATGGGAATGTCAAGCCTAATGGGCTCATTCGGCTTTAGGTAAGAAACGTGATCAATAGCGATTCCCGTATTTTCTCGACTATCAATGTACGCGTTTAGCGCGGTTCTGTCATCGAATCGCACAACGTCGCGGTAATCGTTGTTCCAAGGAACGTTTACTAAACTAACTTCTGTGTTTTCTGCCCACACAGCATAGTTGAAATTTAGCCCGAAATCATACTCGTTAGGGGGACCACTAATCTGATTCATTTTGCTCCGTTTGTTATGGCAATAGGGGCTGTGCTTGTAGCACAGCCCCTATTGGATTCTAACTGATTAGTGAGTGAAAGACCAGCTAGCAGGTGCCCCGGTAGCAAGCTCGCTACCAGCGCGTGCGACAGCAGTAAACGCTACCGTGCCCGTAATTGCGTGAACGGTCCCGTTATTGACGTTCACACCAGCTTTCTTATACTGAACACCCTCAACACTAGGAATGGTCACGTTAAACTGTGCATCCATAGTAAGCGGCTCCGGAGTGCGCTCTAGCAGACCGTCGTTGTCGGTGTCTTCTGCAACCCCAGCGTTAGGCCAAAGGTTAACAAGTGCACCGATCACCGGCAGCACGAGTGCTGTCGTAATCTGGTCGTCAAGACCCTCGCCACTGTCAACAGCAAAGATGTTCACAGTAAGGCTAGTTGCCTCTTCGTCAACCGAAACATGGAGCATTCCAGTCTGCGAAATGTAACTACGCGGTGAAACGGCTCCAACAAGCTCCATGCGAACGGCGTCATTAGCACCGTTTACCGGGCTAGTAACGGCGTACGTCTGAACGTTGTAAAGACCGCCACGAGTAACGCTAGTTACCGTAGTGCCAGCAGCGTCCTTTACAACGGGAGCATTGATAGACTGAACCGGAGTCTGAACAGTAATAATCTCGTCGCTTTCCTCGGTAGTGAACAGAACAGCGGGCACAAAACGGCTAGCGCTAACGACCTGCCAACGGTGCAGGAAATAGTTAGTGTGCAATCCAACAGGGTTGATTGCCGTAGTAGTTTCGATCTTCTGGTCTGCGATAACAAAGAAATCGCGGGTGGTAAGAACGGCCTGTGCACCATCGATACCGAAATACTCTTTCGGAATGACAGTAGTACGGCTAGGAACCTCTGCCTTATCGATGTTGAAAGCACCTGCAAGGGCTTCTACGTCAAGTGCTGCATTGGCCTCAGGCGTAATGAACAATTCAAGTTCATCAGGCGTAGCAGCTACCGGCATGCCAGAAGCGTTGTAGTAGGTGGACGGGAAAGCAAGGTTTCCCGCAAACTCGCGAATACGGCGAAGACCGTACTTAGCATCAGCGCTGTCAGAATCAACAGCCCCAAGGTCGGGAACGTGCGACTTGAAAAAGCCGCCCGCTCGGTAGTACTCGGCAAAAAGACCGGTAGTGAGCAGGAACTCGTCCCAGTTATCTGAGGTGGTGGGCGTGGACATAAGCGCGGTGATAAACTTGCTGAGTCCAAACTCAGCAAGGAAAGCGCGCTTGAGAAGCGACTCATTGATAGAGAGCTTGTAGTAGTTCTGTCGGTTAACCTTGTGGAAACTCGACTGAACATCAGGCTTCTCTACGCCAAAAATGTCCTGTTCTAGCGACTGGCGGTCGGGGTCATAAACCTTAGCCTTGATAAGACCAACGTTAATCTCTTCGATGGTGTCACCAAAATCAAGCATACCACGCTTGAATTTAGCAAGTGGATTAGTCCAAGTATTGTACTTAACAATCTCTAGACCAATACGGTTTACAAGGGCGTCCACAAATTCATTCATCTGCGGCTTGTAGTTCAGAAGATTATCGATCGTTTCCTGAATGTTGGCCTTAGTGGCCGCAGGAATACGGCGCTGATAATCAAGGGTGGCACCAGCGCGAACGGCGTTGAGAATATCAACGTTGTTAGGGTTGGTGAATGGGCGCGGATCAAAAGTAGGCATTATTTATCCCTTAAAGAAATCGTCAATTGAAATATCAGTATCGTTGTCAAGATCATCAACAACGGTTGCTGTGTCATCAAGTTTTTGATTACCGGGACCGTTGACCAAAAGATCGTAGTTAGCCGCTTTAGCAGCGGACAGCGCGCTATCGCGTTCTGCGATTAGCGCGTCCCTTGCAGCAAGATCAGCGTTAAGCTGGTCAATTTTTGCCTGATACGCGTCAACGTCAGGCTTTGTGCTATCGACGTCGGAAACATCAACAGCGGTAATGTCTGTTGAGTCCGTTTCGTTGTTCTTAGGCATTTCCTTATCTTTCTGTATAAGCGAAAGGGGACCGAACGCATTAGCGCCGGTCCCCTTTCTATCGGAGCATCCGTAGAGCGGACTCAGCAGGTTGCACCCTCATGCTACCATGCCCACGACTCAACGTGTGCTATTTAGGTCACCCTAAATTGGCTGGTAGTCTGGCACACTCCAAACGGTACCCACAACGATTACTGTATCAGAGTTTCAACATGAACGGTACGTCTTTTAGCACGATTCCACCCGGCACGGTTTTAGGATGCAACTTACCATGCAAAATTCGCCCGTCAACAAGATCATCAAAAGTCATATTCTCAGTGACAGATTCGGGTAGCCCTGCAATGTGTGTAACATAATTACACATAACCGTATGCGTGTGTTCGTCGTCTTTTATCTTACATTCAGGCTTAGTGGCAAGTTCAATATACGCTTTGGGTCGAATGTAAAAGGCTTTCTCAAAATAGTATTCAAGCTTCCACGCTCCCATTTTTACAGGGTCAACCTCAATGGCTTCTGGTATATCATCTGTCAACAAATGCAGCGAATCAGTGTCGGCATAAGCGAACGTGTCGTAATTAGCTTGCGCTGCGCGAATCGTCAAATCACGCGCAAAGCTAGTAATAAACACCCCTGCGGCCGTGTAAACAGGTGGTCGCGTTTCATCCTGCCCGCGAACTAATTTTACTTTGTCGTCTTCCAAAACAGGTATCTTACTAGTTACGTTAGGGTTGCTGGCAAACTTTCCGTAAAGACTGTTCAAATGGAGTTTGGCAATCTCTCGCTTACCGCCCGTTTCTTTTGCTTTGACTTCGCCCCATTTGTTTATGTAATCATTGAACAATCCTTGCACAGCATAAAATCGCCAACCTCCCCCGTATTCAAGTACGTCTATATCGTAATGATCGTTGTATAAATCCCAGTCAACATTCGTCACCATAAGCGTTACAGGGTCTTTGATTTCATTCAAATACTCAGTAGCCGCAAACATACTCGTGCCCTTGATTTGAATGCAAGGGATATGCTTAGGCTTTATTTTTGCCGTAAACGTCACGCTAAAAATAACTAACGGACGCTCCTTAGTAGGCTGCACAAAGCCCTCAATAAATTGAGGCTCGCCATATGGTAACGGCTTATTCATCATCACAGACGGATACAACGAATTAACGTCAAGCACCAAACCGCTACGGGTTATGCGGCCTTTAAAACGCGGCTCAGCATAAGTGAAGCCGCCACGATAAGCGCGCCTAATCTCACTATCCATATATTCGGACAACACAGGAAACAAGCGCTTGAAATGGTCGCTACCCGTTAGCCTCTTATACTCTGCGAGACTATCGCTAGCGACAGTTAGCCTTGTCATTCCGCTGTCGTGAACCTCTTTCATGGCAAGTGCCACAATCGACACATCGCGCCTTAGATAGTCGTTTTCTTCGTCAGTTGGAATATAGCCAACGGGCCGCGGTTTCTCGTAATCAATTTCGCCCTTACTATCAGGCAGCTTAAACGACGTTGCGATTCGCTTTACCGACATTGGTAGCTTTTTCAAGCTATCCCGAAACTCGGTAGTATTACCGTTATCCCATTTTACAGTTATACTGTAAAACTTTCCCATTTCACTGATAAGCGATTTGAACGTGCCGTTTCGCTTAAGAAAATCCGATTGAACGTGGCGATAATCATTCTTTAGCAGCCAATCAAGAATAAAGCCACCATCAAATCTAAGGTTGTGAAAATAACATGACGAATTGTGTTGAGCAATTCGCGCCATAAAGCTATCAATATCTAAACCTAATTCAACATCGTCATAATTAGGCTTAGTTATTGAAGCTAGACCCCACTCCCAAACTCTACAATCTAACGGGTCAGTAGTGGTCTCAAAATCGGCAATATATATTTCTTTAGCGCGACGATCAGCGACCGCGACGCGGGGCCTTTTGGGCGGCTTTACCCTTTTGATTATTTTTCGCGGTGCCGTTTGTAGAGCGGGGTGACTCAGCGGACTCTGGAAATTTTTGTGCGCCGATAAGAAGCTCTCTAATGTCATCGCTGTAATTCTCCACTACAGAATCGTATGCACTCCGTTGTGTGGCTTCTGCCGACTGGTGTTGCATAATGTAATAAATACCGCTAGCCTCTTGTGCTATTTGGGTATAATTCCAAAGAATGTCAAATTGGTGATCGGTAAGCTTGTCAGCCATATCTTTTAGCTCGCCACTACCAACAATGTCAAGCATTTGCTTTAGCTGAGCCCTAGCCTTTTTTATTTGACTAGGCAGAAAATCAGCCTTAGTTTTACGCCTAATGTCGTCAGTAAGCTTTTTCAAAGCCTGTGCAGACTTGATATTACCGGGCCGCTTATCCGTGGGCGAATAAGGGCGATTAACTGTGGTACCCTGCGCGTGGATAGCGTCAGGGACTAGCGTACGATCACGCTGTCTAACGGTCATCCCACTAGTGGGCAAGAAAATATCTGCAATATCACCAAAGTGTTTAGCGCCAATACGGTTGTATTGAGCTTCAACCTTTTTGTAATTATTCCAATCCACTTTAGGAATTGGAACATTGTTGGCACCAGCAACAAAGTTATTTTTGCGTGACATAAACGAGTCAAGATCGTTCAAATACTTTTCAAGCTGTCGCGTGTTATAACGTTTGACTAGTTTAGGGTCGCGTCTAGGGTCGTATCCAGCAGCCCTAACGTCTACACCTATTTCACGCTTAATTCTTGCCTGTTTAGCTGTAACAGCTCTACGCCTAGCTGAAACTCTACGCTGTAGATTTTCTCTTTCACCTTTAGTCGGCATAAACTAAACCAGACTCACCATTGATAACTAGCAAGACCTCTTCAAAATCGTCAAGGTGTGCTAATTCAACATAAAGAAAACTGGTCTTATCTATATTTATCCGACCATAAATTACCCAATGTCCGCAATCGCCTTTGCGAATAAGAACACGCTTCATAGTGCTACCGCCTTACGAATCTTACTAACAACGCTAGCAAGTGCGCCAGTCTTTTCATAGACTGCAATAATTTGTTCCCGTTCCTCGGGCGTAAGATTAATCGCGTTCATGGCAATCACACGAACACCAAACACGGGTGCAGGAATTGTGCCAGCCGTACCAGCACGAATGAGACAAGTCTCTAATACTATTTGACAAGGCGGCACCCGCAATTCGGGCAACAAATATTATCACCGTAGCAACTATTGCATTCGGGCTGAGAACTAGCGTCAGTAAAAGCGTGCCAACCTGAAACTTTACCACAAACAAGTTTTACAACGTCGCTATCTAATTGGCATTCCAAATGCGCACCGTGTAAAAGACCGTCGTTATCTTCATCTTTGTCAAAAATTAAGTCAAAATCTAATTTAGTATCAAGTTCCAACATTTTATTTCCCCAATCAGATACGAGAAAAGGGACAGCACCATTTGGCGCTGCCCCTAATCTTTAGTTGCTAAACGAGATTGATCGTAAAGAACCTGTAACCGTTGCTACCCTTTTGCTGAACAACCTTGATCGGCACAGCCTCAGGCCACGTAGCAGGCTCGCCCAGCGTCGCAATCAGATTCCGAATCGCAGACAGCAGACCCGTCGAAGTCGCGTGGTACGCGGTACCATCTTCGGAAATGAGAATAACGCGCGGAGCAGTGTTAACCTCTCCCTGATCGTTCGCCAAATCGACAGGCAGCACAACGAAGTCTCGGAGCGCAATTTCACGTCCAAGGTTTTCGTCAAGCGGAACACTAGTCGTCAGCGCGGCAGCAACCTTTTTGCGCGCAGCAAAATCAGTGCCAGTGATGGACGAATAGAACGCTGCACCAGGCTCATTGAGCGAACGAATCGCTGCAACAACATCAGTCGCGTTAGTGGCACCAACTTCGGTAGCCTCTTCCACAACAGCATCCACGGTGTCATCGATGATAGTTTCGGCCTTAGTAGCCATAGTGATACTCCTTATAATTTGCAACCTAATGAGAAAGAACGCGAGCCGCCAATAACCGTAGCAGCAATCTGCCTACATGATATCGCGCTCGCCCTAGTAAATTAGTCGCAGCCATTATGCCAACAATGACGACTACCCTAGCAACATCGCATAAATGCGAATCGATTTGATACTATCCCTCGGAGCATCAACCCGTCAACCGTGCTTGTGAAAGAAGCAACAAAGCTGAGTATTAAATTATCATCAATTCGGAATGGCGACCCCTAATTATTGATGACCAGTTTTACCCGGTAATAGAAAGCATAACAGATCACAACGCCAAACCTATTGACGAAACATACAAACTTTATTGACGAAAGCTACAAAGGGCTTTTGTAGGGTTTCTACAAAGAAAGTTGGAATACGTGTATGAAATGCCACATTTGTAGGAATGCTACAACGAATAGCCAGGGACATTGTATAAAAGCTACAATTTGCGGCGGATCGGTTCC
>Ga0247742_10001234_pt1 | contig 18292 bp, 15 predicted proteins | sample UWRJL208509C2_FD_180944 | JGI IMG/M metagenome (GOLD analysis project Ga0247742, IMG submission 180944) | Plant litter microbial communities from Arlington Agricultural Research Station in Wisconsin, United States - UWRJ-L208-509C-2 | ecosystem: Environmental > Terrestrial > Plant litter >... | reverse complement strand
TTTTACGAATATGTATTGACTTGTTAAACTACCTTTACATTGATCGCATTCGGCCCTTTACGGCCTTCTTCTACATCATAGACTACCTGATCATTATCACGAATCTCATCGATTAGCCCTGTTGCGTGAACGAATATTTCGCTCCTGTTGTCATTTTGTGAAATAAATCCAAAGCCTTTTTCGGCATTAAAAAATTTCACTGTTCCTTCTTTTTGCATTGTATTTTTTAATAAGTTAGTAATGTACGAATAAAATCTGGCATGCCTGTTTTAATAAATATATATTTTAATGCAGTTGCCTGATTGATCATAGATGATAACAATAAAATATAGTTGTGATTATAAATAACTTACAACAAATTGAATGGATATAAAAACTGGAATAAATATTTGTTACCTTTCACAAACAGGCTATTTGTCAACAACAAGATTAAGACCAACAAGTACTTTACTTTTATCGGATAAATCTCCTACCAATATGCGCATAGGTGCAGGTAGTTTTTTGATAAGGGTAGGTACGGCAATAATTTGCTCACCTTCGGCCAAATGAGGATGTTCCAGCAGATCTATGATTTCTAATGAATACAGGTCCTTTAATTCGTTTTCGCAATATTTTTGAAGATTTTCAATTGCCTTACTGGATTTTTGAGTTTTTCCAGCAACATAAAGACATAATTTATATTTTTCAGCTGCCATAACCTGTCAAAGGCTATTTGAACCTTTTTATAATAAGCTCATAACTCAACATATGTTTCAATATGTTGCAAATATTTGTGACTATTGCAGATTAAAATATTTTTCGATAAGCTTACAGTTTACAATAACCTACGAACTAGGCAACTGCTATTTTTGAAATAATCATTTTTTCTATTCAAATAATTATTAGGAATGCTGGCGACAGGCATACAAGCCCAATTAAAAAGGAAAGAAAAAATTTGAGAGTTCATGCAGGTAGTGTTTGAACAATTGAGTTCTCCTCACAGTGTTAAAAGCTCGCTATAGATGCAAAAGGTGGTTTCACAAAAGTCACTATAGCCTAAAAGAATTTTTAATTTTTAGGCCCATTGTCAACTCGGTGAATAATGCTGTTAAGTATGCACCTTTGTCCCGGAATATTTATCTCATTGTGGAAAAAATACCGGGCTTCGCCAGGATATCTGTCAGGGATACGGGACCCGGCATTGCTGCTGACAAGATCCCCTACCTTTTTGACCGTTATTTCCGGGCAGAACTAGCCAGTAATGTTTATAGCGGACTTGGCCTGGGACTTTATATCTGCGCGGAGATCGTTAAACGTCATGGAGGCGAAATCGGCGTTGATTCTTCACCAGGCATAGGCAGCTCCTTTTGGTTCACTCTCCCATTACAAATATTGAACTAATATGATGATTTTCTCCTCTCCGATGAATGCAGAATAAAGCTTTTAAAAGCCCTTATTTAAACTAGCTAAAGGTCTATAACGATTGGATACAAAGGGTCTATACATGGTTAGACGTACAACGGACAGTTAAATTGCGCCAGTTTATTCTGGTTATCGCATGATTAACAAACGACCAGCTGCTAAGCACCTGGTCGTTCATTCGCATGTTTTTATTTCATATCACTCTTCACCTTGTTTGCCGTGCTTTGCCCAGGTAAATAGATTTGAAAACCAAAGTTTAGGGTGAGACTGTGTTGATATGCGGAGCTACCGAAACCAACAACTCCGTTATATTTTAGCAGAGTTTCCAAACCGATACTCGGAGTTACGAAATAGGCAAATCCCGGTCCAACTCCTAATTCGAGACCATTAGTGGAACCGCCAGGTCCACGCAAGTTTTGACCACCAAGGCCGAAATTAGCCTCTCCAAAAAAACGTCCGTGCTTTAGGATCTCAACATCCGACCCGGTGTAATAGCGTCCCAACGCACCTATGCCATACCTAATATCGGACCCAGTTCCTTTTTCTGTAGAAATGCCAAAACGAGCATAGGCACCTAATGCAACATTGTCTTTTATAAACCATGCCGCTTTGGGTGTAATATCGGCAGCAAAAGTGCTCGGGCTATTTAAGCCAAGTGAAAGACTCCCAATATCACCGCCCATCAAAACCTTGCCTTTTTGAATCTGGGCCTTCGCAGCAAATCCAAATCCAATCAATACCAGAATAGCTAAAAAAGTAATTTTTTTCATAGTGTTTGTTTTTAATTATGTTATTTATTCGCTTTGTAACTAATAAACTTATCAATGGATGTGCCATAGTAAATTAAATTTCATTTTAAGAAATTATATTTCAGCTTAAGTATCACACTAATCAACTCATCTTAAGTCAATTAATTATTCATTAATTAAAAAAAGAACCTTACAATTGGTTCAACGCCACTTCGTATGTTTATAATTTCGCCAATCATGTATACAAAACAGATAAGTTTGCATATATTTTGGATACTTTCCTCGATTCCCTGTTTGGTCAATTAATTTCCAGGAACAAAAAATATTGAAGCGATACCGTCCTACGCTATTGCCAAATCTTTAAAAATGACACACAGTTGCCAACATACACTGTATGTTCGGCGCGATAAATCCTTCATGGTTAGTGTGAACATTATATACGTACAGCCAATCTAACACAACCGCAGGAAACAAGTCCGTTTTCTAATATGTAAGTATTCGGTGCAGTAGCCGGTATCCGTGTGTTATAACCATTGAAACTTTTCTAATTCAAGATATTGTTCGTTTTTGCGCACTGAGGGGCTTGGGGATTATCCCCTTGACAAAAGCATCGTTTTGGGTTCTTTTATGTTCATCCTTAAACCGCAGGCTTTTAACGACTTATGCCGACTTACACCCAACAGATTAACAAGAGATCAATAATAAGTCTTTTTAACTATTCATTGCCGGCAACTCAAAATCAACAATAATATAGCCCCGAATCATGCGTTTTCATTTAACGTTATTTTTACTGTTGATCAATAGCTATTTTTAAGTTTTGACGATCCTTCACCCTCAGATGACTACTTGTCCGTTCAAGCACTTTTTGAAAAAAATATGAATCTCGATAACGTCAATATTGATCAGCAATATATTTCATAGTATTTACGGCCATTGCGTCTGTGTTGATTCTAGTATTGGTTTTGTGGATTAGCTTTACAACGGCTAAACTTAAAATGATCAGCTATATAAAGTAAACTGTTGACAACATACAGCTCGAAGGTTCTAAAGCACATAAATCAAGAGATTATGTCTAAGTTTGTGGCAATACCCCCAATCGGAGATTCATGAAATATCTTCTAAATCGTCTAATCTGGGTTGCTTTGAACGCGGTTTGTAGATAATTCAGATCAGTTGATCTTGCATCAGGCGGCAAAAATTTCCATTTACTAATACCCTATGCTCAAAATAGACTAACCCGAACGCCTGGCCTGAATTTTGTAAATGCTGGAGTCTTATCACACACTGCATGTCTGACTTAGAAAAATGGTTCGCTGAAATCTTAAAAGTAAAAAACAAACCAGGATTACGTTGCGAAATCTCCTCCTACATGAAGGGCAAAAAGAAAAAATATATGTTTTTGGTCAATGGAGAAATTAGGAATATTGAGAATTATTTGGAACTGGAAGAACTCACGCAATATCATAAATTGACGTCAGGAGTGACTTCGGCTGTAAAAGAGGTCATGTAACATGAATTGCGGTTGATGCCCTGAGCGAAATCAAATATTTTTAGCCTAATATGCATTAGTTTCTGACTGTTTCAAGCCGGCGTCGTATATCTTTCCCGGATAAGCTGAATAATGGCTTGTCGGGATCTTCCGGCGTCCTTTTCCTTATCCTCAATTTGAGAAGTCCTTAACGCCAGATCATCGTCGTTAACAAAATCTCCAAACCACTTGGAGTAATCTTTCCGATGTAAATGGAACAACCAGGTTTCATCGTCAACACCTTCAGCCATTTGAATGAAAGTCATCAGGTTGTTCGCTTTAAGATTAAGTTTTTCATCAGCGCCCCGAAAATAAAAACTATCCGGCCCCATATCGCCAGCTGCATATTTGTGTTTATGCCGATGTAGCAGTGTTGCCGGCATATCACCTCTAACCAAGAGTGTTTTGCCAGTTTCTTTTTGCCAAATCAGGACCTCCCCCTGTTGTAAAACGACATTTGCGGAAACCTCTATTTTCTGGTTGGTAGTCCTGCCGAAATCCCCAAGGTATTGATCCGGCTCTTCACCCATTAGGATGGCCGTATTCACTCGTTTCAAGAATTGGGCATGCACAAGCTCTGGTTTGGTCGTTATAGCGAAGAAATTTTTAAAATCTTCGGGAAAGTTAAAAAAACTGTCGTCCGCAGTAGCCGGTACCAAATGATGAGCTTCATCCATAATTATGAAATGCGGATGTCCGGTATTCTTGCGCAGGTCGATAACTGCCGCCAGCAGTTTTTTGAAAAATACGGGCCGGTCATCTAGCGGTATTGCCAGCGTACACACCACAGCATGCTGTATCGATTGTGTCAGTAGTTTGATTACCTGTTCGATCAAAGGAGGCTGCTTGGTATCGCCAATGGTTAGCACCTCCGGCAAATCGAGATAGTCGCCTTCGGGATCGATCAGGCAATACTGATATTGTTTAGCCATCAGTTTCTCCAAAAAAGCGGCGGTAAAGGTTGTCTTACCAGAACCTGAAGTACCGGAAAGCAATATGCTGTTACCGTATGGAGTTATCTTAAAATCTGTACCATCTGCACATTGACCAAGTTTCAGGTAATGTCGCTCCAGTTGAAAATCTAAGGAAGCTAAGTCATCATCAACCAATGCGTCAATAAGTTCTGCGACCCCAGCACCATGATGATGGGTGGTCGTCCAATCAGCCGTAGCTTTCACTAAATCCAACGCATTATCTACAGCCACAGCGCATTCCACTGATTGTAGCATCGCGTTGTCATTTTCCGCATCGCCAATAGCTACCGTATTATGTTCTGATATCGTCAGCTCCTTTAACGCCTCGTGCAGTCCTTTCGCCTTATTAATGCCGGGCGGCAGAACCATAACCGCCCCTTTATTAAAAATCACCTGATATTCTAAGCCGATGCTTTTAATCGTATCCAACACTGCATTTTGATGGGGTTCCCATGTAGATACGATCACCCGTCCAATGGACAGGGGCTGTATATGCAGATCATTTAAGGTTTGTATAAACAGATCAGGAGGGCGTTCGCCCAAAGTTCTTTCTTCCAACGTAGCTGGCCGATAGATCAGGGCACCGTTTTCTGCTACAATCCTGTCAAATAACACATGTTCAGGAAAAAGCCGCTGCAGATCTTCCAATTCGCGACCGGTAACCAGGATTAGTTTTCTACCGCTGGCTTTCAGCCGTTTGAGTGACTCTATGATTTGATTATCTACCCGCTCGTCTTTCGCGAGCGTTCCATCATAATCGGTCGCAAGAACATGATAACGCATAAGCTGTTTTATTAACAGAACCTCAAATCGCACTCAATGTTTTGACAAAGTGCGATTTGAAAACGTTGCCAACACATGATATCCCGGTTCGCAACGCCACGTTTACTTCTATTTCGACACAATCTAATGGCATTCGCAACAGTCAGTTTGTAAATGCAAACAAAACATCTTTTGGGCGGACAGCATCGGAGTAATGAAGTGTAAGGTATGTAGTAATCCGAGAAAAATACCCAAATAAGGAGCGACTTATGTTTGGCATAATAGACATCTTGCTCGGGGAAGAATGATCCATTTTACATCAAACCAATAACTTAAATTCTAACCAGGCTTCAGCGGCCAGCTTTGATCTCAGCATAAAGCAGCAAACGCTTTTCTTCTTTACTGGAATAGATTACCCGCCAGTAGTCTGCCGCATCGGCTTGAACCACCTTGATGCGTTCTTTCGGCCACGGCGCAAGCCTACCCCACCGAAAAGCCGGTCAAGGAAACCGCGGAAGCCCAAAGCCAGTTAGCGTATTACCAGCCGTTGCGCCCCCTAATCGGAAAGATCCGTTCAAGGGCAGATTCACCGTCTTCATCCCTACCGCCATCATCTGAAAGTTTAGCTTTTAGCTCCGGCCAGTGTTTAGCGTTGAACTGTCATGATACTGATTGCCTTATATGATATGCTTTATTGATGATTTCAATTAACTCACTGAGATCGAACGGCTTGGGCAAAAACATATCTGCCCCAGCTGTCTTGGCGAGGGATTCGATATCGCTATTGGCGGAAAAGTAAATAACAGGAATACATTTGGTAGCCTCAGTACTTTTGATTCGCTGTGTTGCGACAACTCCTCCTTCATCAGGGATCCAATTGTCCATTAGGATTACCGATGGGTTGAATGCGGTAATATGATCGATCAGACCAGCACAGCTACCCTTAACACTGACCTGCCAACCGTCTTGTTCGAGAATAAATGTACAGATTGACTGAATATCATCATCATCGTCAAAGATTAGAATCCTTTTTGAAACTGTATTCATATTGCGGTTGACAATGGTAAGGTGAAATGAAAGGCCGAGCCAGATCCTTCTGTACTCTCCACCCAGATTTTACCGTTATGGTCATTGATAATTTTAGAAGTGATATACAGGCCCATTCCCAATCCGGTGTGACTTTTAAGCACATCCTTAGCCCGATAAAATTTTTCAAAAACGGAGTGGGTGGTTTCGGCAGACATGCCCCGTCCCTGGTCTCTTATGCAGATAGTGATCTTACCCTCTTCCGATAAGGTGGTTGTAACAGATATGCGGGTATTTCGTTCCGAGTATTTTGCTGCATTGCCCAGCAGGTTGGCAAGCACCTGTTCCATGCGTAATTCATCGATCATCACTTGGGCATCATCGCAAAAATCTGTATCAATCTCATGGTGGGGCAAAATGTGGCGCATGATGGTTACCTGAGCATGTAAAAAATCATTGAAGCCGACCTCCTTCATATTATATTGCAGGTTGCCGTTTTCGATCTTGGAAATATCCAGTAGTTGCTGTACCAGCGTCAGGAGTTTATTGGATTGAACATCGATTTTCGTAAGCAAACCCTGCAAATGCTTATTGAGCGGCTCTTTATGAGCTTTGGCCATTTGGGTATAGGCTTTGAGAACGGTTATCGGTGTTTTAAGCTCATGGCTGGCGATGGAAATAAACTCGTTTTTTTTCTCATCAATCAGCCGGGATTGCCGTAGTGCCTCATCTTTCTCACTGGCCAAACGGTGGAGCGTCATGTTCCTTAATTTGATCTCTTCATAGGGGTTCAATGGTAACTCGTCTTCAAAATCTTTTTTCAGGATACCAATCTTTAGTGGGTCGAGTTTTAAAGAGCGCGGCAAACCAATTTTCATCGTAATCATATTTTCGGCTTCCGTTTCCGCTAAATCAAAGCCGGGCACTAATTTCTGCGCATAATAAAATCCTGCGTCCGCATTGGTGAAACGGATATCCTTATTGAAAGTGACCGTGGCCATCAAACTGTAGCGCGTTTGGCTTTGTTCAAGCCCAATATCCAAAATGCCGTCGTCAGTATGCTCTATCACGGTGCGGGCAATCTCTGATACAGCCGTGGCAAAAGTGGTCTGCGTCGCCACTGTCAATCCCAGCCGTTCGGCCACTTTCATGGACCGTTTATGTGACAACACCAGGTCCATTTCATTTTCCAATGAAATTGAAATTACTTTGATCATTTTACTTTTGCAATTATCACCGACATATCATCGTTGCGTCGGGCGTGATCCTTATAGATTGCTGCTGCTAAGATAGTTAAATCGTATTTATACATCATCGGATATCTGGCCATATCTATACGTGTTTTAATTCCATCGGAACAAAGCATGACCTGGTTGAATTCTTCTGAGTGATAATCCTGGTCATTCATGGTATTAGGAATATTATGACCCACAATGCCGTTATAGGACATGTGGTTTTTGAAATTCACCGGCCCGAAGAACCTGACGGCAATGTTGCCCACACCGGCGGAGGTCCACACTTTTCGCGCGTAGTCATAACTTATAATATTGATCACTGCACCCCGGGTCTTTTTAATGGAGCTGTGGATAAAACGAATCGTTTCAGAGGGGTTATAATCCGGGAAAACCTTGAAAGCGACAGCTGCTTCATTTATGGCCTTGTTGGCTTCCGGTCCGTGACCCAAGCCATCCGCCAGCATCATTTTCAGGTATTTCTCGGTTTTTTTATAAACGAATCCATCACCGCTTGTTTTCTCGCCCGGTTTGTAAACCACGATTGGACGCATGATAACTTCGTTTTTCACCTTCGGTTTGTCCGGCTCATTGTAAATCCGGCTCAAAACGATCGTACCCCATCCAATTTGAGAATATAGCTCAAATGTATCCGATAATCTTTTCATGCTGCCAAGGCCATGCCCTAAGGTGTTACTTGTGGACACGCCGTCCTGCATCATACGGGTAGGATTGACCATGCCAGGGCCGTTATCAATACTGATCAACTCTACATAAAGGGAGCCTTCATTAGGAAACACACCCATTAGGAGTTCTCCGCCATCGCTGTATTTGAAGAGATTGGAGGTCATTTCCGCCACGATCAGGTCTAGTTCATTTATCCTTAACGGATTCATGCCGGCTTCTGTAGCTTTGCGGTGAATCTCCTTTTTAATCAGGGAGAAATAACTCCGGTCGTCCGCAGGGAAACTGATGTGTGTTGCGTCAACCATTAGCCCATTTTATTATCGTCACTACTGTACCTTCTCCCACATTGCTTTTAATATCAAATTCATTCACCAGCCTTTTAGTGCCCGGCAGGCCCAAGCCCAAACTTTTACCTGTTGAAAAGCCATCCCGCATAGCCGCAGCAATGTCCGGTATGCCGGGTCCTTTATCTGAAAAAGTCAGGCGGACACCATTATTGCGGCCCGCGGATACCACCTCGATAATGCAGACGCCGCCATCCGCATAGCGCATCATGTTGCGCACCAGTTCACTGCACGCCGTTAGCAGCCGGGTCTGGTTAACCAAACCCATTTTGATTTTTACCGCAGTTTCCTTGACACGGTTCTTTAAAAAAACTACATCCTGCTCCTTTAAAATCTGTATAGTATCTTTACTCAGTGATAAAGTCATCGTTGGTCTGGTCTTCGTCTGCGTCCTCTTCGGTCTCGTCGATCATGGACTTCAGCAAATTCATGCCTTTTTCCATATCCAAAGCGGTGTGCACGCCTTTCAGCGGCAAGCCCAGCTCAATTAATGTAATGGCGACCGCGGGCTGCATGCCCACAACCACCGTTTCTGCATCCAGTATTTTGGACATACTGGCGATATTGCCGATGATTCTTCCCATGAAGGAATCAACAATCGAAACGGCTGAAATATCAATCAAAACCCCTTTAGCGTTGGTGTTATTGACCATTTGCACCAGATCTGCCTCCAGGTTGAGAGCGAGACGGTCATAAAGATCGACTTGAATCGTCACCAACAAAAAGGCTCCCATCCGGAGAATAGGGATTTTATCCATTAGTTATGCTAATTAAGATTTGGTAACTGTACTGATCTTTTTAACTTCCAAACGCATTACTTTGAATGAATAAGCCAGTGCGCTGGCTAAGGTCGCCTTAGTAATGATATTGGAAAGGTCGATACCCAAATGCACCACGGTCTGGGCAATCTCAGGGCGAATTCCGCTGATAATACATTCTGCGCCCATCAGGCGAGTTGCGCTTACTGTCTTGATCAAATGCTGGGCAACCAGCGAATCGACTGCCGGTACACCTGAAATATCTAATATGGCGATACTCGAACCGGTTTCTACGATCTCCTGTAACAGGTTTTCCATGACGATCTGTGTGCGGGCGCTATCTAAAGTTCCAATAATCGGCAAGGCTAAAATTCCGTCCCAAACCCGGATAACCGGTGTGGATATTTCGGTGATTTCGTCAGTCTGTCTTAGGATCACTTCTTCCCGGCCTTTGATGAAGGTTTCAAAGGTTACTACACTCAGGCTGTCCATCATGCGGTTGATCTTTAAGCTTTCGGTAAAAAGCGTTTTAGGATCATCATTGATCTCCTGTTGTAAGACCTCTAACAATGCTTCCTTCAAGGAGAATACAAAATTACCCGTCTCACGTGGACTAAAGCCCTGGCGCGCGCGGGTGATAGCAATGCCACCTAATATTTCGATCACCGGGCTCCATTCATCAGAATCCAGGTTGGTGAAATTATCACCGGATAAATTACTGACCAAAGCCGTAATCAACTCTTCAGACTGGCTGCGCAGTTCGTCATTGCTGATAAGGTCTTCACGTAAGCCTTCGTCAGCCAGTTGGTTCTTCATCCAGAGTTCAAGGATGTTTTTTTTTTTATTTTTTAGCAATTGATGAGTTTTTTGAGACATGGATGAAGGATACAGGTTAAACCTTAAACTATATGATCCAAACTTGACAAAGTTGAATAAAGCCGAAAGGTAGAGAAAAGGTTTCATAATTTGAAATTCTATTTCCTATAAATCAAGTCATGTAGCTTTGTTAAAAGAAAACCATAGATTCAACGATTGAACAGTTTAGAACAAAAACGATGGCTATTCTCACCTGGTCAAAACAGCGTCAATAAAATAGTTACAACTTTTACGGTCTACTCCCAGTCATGATTTCGACAAGCTAAAATATAAAACCTACGCCTTTTGCTTGTTCGTATGCATTAAACCCGGGCCGCCTCGTTTTAGTCACTACGACTCAAATAAACTACAAAACCCTTCTTTGATTTCTGTTATTATAGATGAATTGGGTTTATCTTAAGCCTCGATGCTCTAGTGGATAGGTTTTTGTTACATCATCAAAAAATTAAATATGGAAAACTCCCCTTCAGTTACTTTATCGGTAAATGTTCCCATCAATGCGAAGACTACGCCAGTTAGTGCTGTCTAAAATTTGATACTCTAACTCTTTATATTAATTCTCCTGCTATGGATCTGCCTCCTTCATTTTCAAACGAATTCGATGAACAAACACACTTAGTGTTGGCCGCTTATCTCGCGTCTACAAGCGGTATCATCATTACTGATAGTCAAAGTCCGGATAACCCCATCATTTTTTGTAATGAGGCTTTTGAGAGGATGACCGGATATGCCAAAAAAATGATCTTAGGCAGAAATTGCCGTTTCTTACAGGGGCAAACACGTGATCAAAAAGCACGCGTTATTATTCAGGAAGCATTACTCGCAGAACAAGCGTGTATTGTAGAACTGTTGAATTATAAAAAGGATGGAACGGCATTTTGGAATGAACTGCATATTTCCCCGATTAAAAACAAGCACGGCCGGACGACACACTATGTAGGCATTCAAAATGACATTACAGATCGTAAATTGCGGCAAAGACAAACCGATGAGGAACTGAAGCAAGCTTTAAAACTGCAGCAGGAAAAGGATGAATTCCTGTCTGTCGCAAGCCATGAGTTAAAGACCCCCATAACGAGCCTGAAAGCCATATTGCAGCTCCTGGCCAAGCAAGATAATCCATTAACATCAGACAAAGCCACTGATCTCATAAGGCGCGCTAATGACAGTGTAGACAGGATCAAAAGGCTTGTTGACAACCTGCTCGACAGCACTGCGTATCATGCAGGTAATATCCAATTGACCAAGAACCTGTTCGTATTGGCGGAGATCATTAACGTTTGCTGCTTACATGTTCGTGCAAAAGGCGACTTCTCGATCAACGTGGAAGGCGATCTTAACCTGGCGATCAGAGCTGATCCGGATAAAATTGGCCAGGTATTGACGATATTGGTCGATAACGCAGTTAAATACGCCCGTATTTCGCGGACAGTTACCGTAGCGATAACGGTTGCGGATGATCAGGCCAAAGTATCAGTTACTGACCAGGGCGTAGGGATATCTCAGGAAAAACAGCCATACCTGTTTCAACGTTATTTCAAAGCAGAAAACGAAGGGTTTTCATCTTCCGGCCTGGGACTGGGCCTGTATATCTGCGCGGAAATTATTCAAAAACATCATGGTGATATTGGTGTTGAGAGCGTGGTGGGTAAAGGCAGCACATTCTGGTTTACGTTACCTTTATTAACCTAACCAACAATAATATAATTATTAACCCTGTCCAACAACGACCCTTTATGAACAAGGTTAAAACAAGTATATTCCACCTGTTGAAATATCAGCCTTTGGAATAATGAACATGTTTATATATATTTAATATGTTATTAAACAGGTTGATCCCGTTTCTATAACTTTGATTTGATAAGTTATGGCAATATTCGCTTATAGCCGGGTCAGCACTAATGACCAAACAACAACTAATCAACACCTTGATATCTAAAAGACAGGATACTTGGCGGCCCATCAAAAACTTCAACAAATCAACGTGCAGAAATAGTAAGTAGGTTTAAAAATGGCACATCTATAAGTCAACAAGGCAGCATCTATAGACTTTCTCGAGCGAGCATATTACGAGTAACAAGGTCACCATGACAAAAAATTCAAGTAAACTATGATATCAGAACACCAACTGGTATTTTGCATTTGTTAAAATATCAAAATAGTGCTAAAAAAAGACACAATTTGTTTGGAACAACAAATGCTGATTGACAAATTACTTGATGCCCTATTTAAGTTTGGCATTCTGGCCTGCCTGGATAAGCCACGATTCTCCTTTTTTTGATAATACAATCATCGCAACGAAAGTATTTGCAAGAATGATATTCCGGTTTCGGGAATAATTTCCCTTTCAGTATTACGGTTAGTATTAGACCCAATTCCGGCCTATTACCCCCATCACATTCCTTAAATATGTTTCAATTGCCTGAGCTTGGTCATTTAAGGCTCTCAGTTCTGAAACTACTGCAAAGCTCAATTGGCATGTTGGTCGAGACTCAGGTTTGCAGTCCACTGCATTTAGCTGCCTAATTGATATGGACGTTACCTTTGAAATATTGAAAAATATGAAAATATTTTAATTTAAAGTTGAAACATAAAATGATTCCGGTAGTTGTATAAAGACAGTTTCTTCACTTATCAAGCTGTAACACAACTATTTTATTCATCATCTACTAAAGATATTAAAATGTTTCATCACGTTAAATCATTACAGTTTAATGCCCGGGTCTCACGCCCTGATCCACACTTTGCTAATCTTTTACTGGAGCAATTCGGCGGCGAAAACGGCGAGCTCGCCGCAGCCATGCAATATTTCACACAAGCCTTTGGCGCTAAAGTGCCGCACCCGGACAAGTACGACATGCTCATGGATATCGCTACCGAGGAATTCAGTCACCTGGAGATCGTCGGTGCCACCATTCAGATGTTGCTCAAGGGCGTCAATGGCGAGCTAAAAAACGCAGCCGACAGTTCAGAGATCATGCAGGTTATGAACGGTAAGGCCGCCAATGAAAATATTATCCACGAGGCGTTAACGGCTAATCCGCAGTTTGTGATGATCACAGGCGGCGGGGTAACCCCACGTAATAGCCAGGGAATACCCTGGTGTGCATCGTATATCCACTCTAACGGTGACCTGACGGTTGATTTGCGGAGTAACCTGGCATCTGAATCAAGGGCCAAACTTGTTTATGAGCACCTCATGAAATTTACAGATGATCCTTATATCCATGAAACGCTGTCATTTTTAATGACACGCGAAGTAGCACATTATAAAATGTTCGAGGCAGCACTGGATAGCATCCCAAATAATTTTCCGCCTGGCGTCCTTGCAGCTGATCCGCGCTATACACAGCAGGTATTCAATCTCTCTGATGGTGCGGTGCGTGGGCCGTGGAACGAGGGAGAAATGCCTGGCATGGATAAAGAATGGGAATATGTCGAACAGCCTTTGCAGCAGGTGCAGGAAACCGAGGGTCAAACCAACCTGTCGCAGGATTTCAGCAGAGCTTTAAAGGATAAGGATAAACTGGACAAAGAAATGAGCGCAGTAAAAAGTGCCGAGGTAAAAAATGCCGAACCCAAAGGTACTGCCCAATGGAGTACCTACGAGGCCGTTAGCACTCAAACGGAATTGTAATGAAAAAAATCATTCAACATATCTTAGTACTGACGGTCTTTGCGATAGTTTTTACTGCCTGCAATTCCGGCGATAGTCAAAAGAAACTGGGTAACAGCCAGGATACGACCAGTGTCAACAAAGCCGGCGGGCCGGCGATACGGGACACTTCTACGATCAACCGTGATCACCAGGACTCCGCGAAAGCAAATAAAGCGGATTCGGTGAGTAAAGGGAATGCTGATCCATCGGGACATCTGTCCGCTAAACCTTCAAAACAATAATGACGATGCAAGAATTAAACAAGGTTAAGCAAATCCATACCAATTTCAAACAAAGCATCTGGTTGGACTTCATCGACCGTCAGATCATGCGTTCAGGAAAACTTCAGCAACTGATTGATGAGGATGGCATACGTGGCGTAACTTCCAATCCGGCCATTTTCGAGCAGGCCATCAGTTCCAGTGCCGACTATGATGCGGATATCCTCGAATATGCTCAAACGGATAGCGATCCGGAGCATATCTTTTTCCGCCTCGCGATAAGCGACATTCAGCAGGCTGCTGACCTGTTCGCACCTGTTTATAATGAAGAAGTCAGCGGAGCAGACGGATATGTAAGCCTGGAAGTTTCGCCGCTGCTCGCCCTTGACGAAACCGGAACTACCGAACAAGCGAGGGAACTGTGGAAAAAAGTTGATCGCAGAAATGTAATGATTAAAATCCCGGGGACTTTGCCAGGGCTGCCAGCTATCCGAACTGCCATCAGCGAAGGCATCAATATCAACGTTACGCTGCTTTTTGGACTTGAACGTTATCAGGCTGTCGCAAATGCCTATATAAACGGATTAGAAGACCGCTTATCAGCGGGACTCGATATTAGCCGTATTGCTTCAGTAGCCAGTTTTTTTCTTAGCCGTATAGATCTGCTCGTCGATCCGCTTCTTGACGACAAAGATCTGGGAGAGATGAAAGGGGAAGCTGCAATTGCTGCTGCAAAGGCGGCTTATGCCCTTTATAAACGGCTGTTCAGCGGTGAACGCTGGGACAAACTCGCCCTTGCCGGTGCTAAACCGCAACGATTGCTCTGGGCAAGTACCGGTAACAAGAATCCTGCCTACCGGGATACACGGTATATCGAAGAACTGATCGGGCCAGATACGGTCAACACGGCTCCGTTAGCGACCATCGATGCTTTTCGCGATCATGGTACAGCGGCAGCAAAGTTGCACAACGGTACAGAACAAGCATTACATATGCTGGAAAGCCTTGCTGGTTCCGGAATCAATATGCGGGAAGTTGCCGAGCAGCTGGAAAAGGAAGGCATTCAAAAATTTGAGGCGCCCTATCAAAAGCTGCTTCAAGCCATAAAAACAAAAATTCAACAACAAACAACACTCTACCAACCACCTATGGAAAACACAGAAAAATCACTCGATGTGATCAATGATCTCATTAAGATCAACAATGACCGGTCTGCCGGATTTGAGAAAGCCGGAAAGGATCTAAAAGAGGATGAAAATGGTCTCACGGCTGTGTTCAGCAAGTTATCGAACGAAAGCATCCGGAACGTTAACGAGCTCACCGTATTAGCCCGTCAGTTTGGCGGGGAAGCTGCTGAAGGCACCAGCACTTCCGGTGACCTGCATCGCACCTGGATCGATATCAAGTCCGCATTTACAGGAAACGATCTTTCCGCCATTCTGAACGAATGTGAACGTGGCGAAGATGCGGCTAAATCCGCCTATAAAGAAGCATTAGATCCTGAGAACGAGCTTAATCCCGAAGTAGAACAAGTGCTGATCAATCAACAGCGCGGGATAGTTGAAGGGCATGACCTGATCAAATCTCTCCGTGATCAGGCAACAAACAGTGATAATTACGATAATAATCCAAATGACAATGATGTAGCTACAGAAGCTTTCGATGAAGACCCAGCAGGTGTTGGAGCTTATGCGCCAGAATCGGAAACCGTTATTCCTGACGAAGAATGGGACGAAGATCAAGCTTCGGCAACCGGAAATTCCAAGCTTGCGGAATTTTTCGTGAACGAGCTCAAAGACCTGCTTTGGGCAGAAAATAAATTGGTGGATACCCTGCCCGAAATGGCAGAAGCTGCTACCTCAGCCGAACTAAAAAGCGCTTTTGAGCAGCATTTAACCGAAACGGAAGAACATGTGGAGCGACTGGAGCAAATTTTTGATATTTTAGGTATCGAACCCGATAGCAGGAAGTGTGAAGCTATGGCGGGAATTGTGGATGAGGGCGATGAAATCATCAGTGCCACCGAAGAGGGCACTGCCCAGCGCGACGTGGGCCTGATATTCGCTGGCCAGAAAGCTGAGCATTATGAGATTGCCTCTTATGGCGGAATGATCGCATTAGCCAAAACACTCGGTTACTATGAAGTGGCAGAATTACTGGTATTAACACTCGATGAAGAAAAAACCGCAGACGCACTTTTAACAGAAATTGCTGAAAGCCAGGCAAACCTTGCGGCGAGCAATGAACCGGCGGAAGATTGAACGATGGGGTAATTATGTACTAATTGAGGTCGTCCGAAGCGGGCGGCCTTTTTTGAAAAAATAAGAAATAGCGTAGTACAGGTTGTAAGCAAAAACAGCCAATTTGAAGTTAAAAACTACTATTGCAAGCCGAAAGATTGCCATACTGGTTGCCGATAAAGCGGAGAAGCATTCACCAAGGCATTAAGTGATAAACTGACCGCCGAAGGGGCTGTTGTTGAGCTTATTGCGCCAAGGGGTGATTTTTTAATTGCTGGAATGGTGAGCAGATCAACATAGATGAAAGTTTTCTGACTGCTGCTTCTGTGTTATTTGATGCAATGCACATTGCGGCCGGAATTATGCAGTAGCAATCCTGGAGGGAGAAGCGAATGCTGTTCATTTCCTAAATACTTGTTCAGACATTGCAAACCGATTGCCGGTCATGAAGAAGCTTTATAGGTCTTGGAAGCAGCCTATTTCAGCAATATTAACGTTTAATTTATAAGAAGAGACTGTTAAAAGTTGACCGGATCGTAATTGCTATTTAAAAAGCTATTGAAATACCGATTATTTATTTGAGATCAATATTGCCGGCATACCCAAACAGTAAACATCGTGACAATCTGGTTAGTTACTGGGAGTTAAATTAAATTATGTTTATGATGCAGTTGTCCGATATCTCCCAATTTTTATCTAAACTGTCAACTTACGTGATGACTGATGCTGAAAATCAGTTTCCAGAAACTTTTTTTTCCTTTCTACGTGATTACTGCGCACTAAAAATCGACGTACCTTCTTCGACACCTGGTAATAATATTTCAAACACTTCTTCGCTACAACTTCTTCAAGCTATCGGACGAAAAAATTTGTCTGGCGGGAGAATATTTGAAGGCCACCTGAATGCAGTACAATTAATAAAGTCTTTTGCAAATTCCTCTCAATTAACAAAATGGTCTAACGATATATCAGAACAAAAGCTGTTTGGAGTTTGGAACACACAAGGCAAAGATGGTGTACAAATTATTGACCAGGGAGATGGTACCTATAAGCTTAAAGGATCTAAAATATTTTGCTCCGGGGCGAACCACATCCAAAGACCAATAATAACGGGAGAATGGACCAGATCGCCTAAAGAAGGATGGCAAATGATCATTTTGTCTCAAGAAAATAATAATTTGATTAAATATGATCCGGAATTTTGGCATCCATTGGGGATGAAAGCGTCTGTAAGTTATCGCATGACCTTCACCGATATAGTGGTATATGGCGAAGATCTACTTGGTCGACCGGGCGATTATTACCAGCAGCCTCTTTTCAGTGGCGGCGCGATACGTTTTGCTGCGGTACAACTTGGTGGTGCCGAAGCGATCTTTAGTGAGGTTCATAAAATATTAAAACTTTCAGAACGTAGCAATTACCCGTTCCAACAGTCCCGTATTGCAGAAATGACTTACCTGGTAGAGACCGGTAATTTGTGGATCTCGAAAGCTGCGCTTCTTGCGGATGAATTTTTAAAAGATGATTCCAACCCAGGTAAACTTGTAGCTTATGCCAATATGACCCGGTCGGTTATAGAAGACATATGTCTTAAAGTAATGCAACTGGGCGAAAGAAGTATTGGTTCGCAGGCTTTTTTGCAATCCAGCCCATTGGAACAGTTACATCGCGACCTAACCACCTATTTGAGACAGCCCGGGCCGGACGCTGTATTAACCGATATAGGAACCTATGTGGGTATACCGCTGAAATTGATCAGACGTTCCGCGGCAACATGGAAATGTGTTCCGCCGGTATTTGACCATGGCGTTCCGGGAGGCCTGACCAGGTATTCCG
>Ga0247742_10001233_pt1 | contig 18296 bp, 25 predicted proteins | sample UWRJL208509C2_FD_180944 | JGI IMG/M metagenome (GOLD analysis project Ga0247742, IMG submission 180944) | Plant litter microbial communities from Arlington Agricultural Research Station in Wisconsin, United States - UWRJ-L208-509C-2 | ecosystem: Environmental > Terrestrial > Plant litter >... | reverse complement strand
ACTCTCAGATTACCTGTCTGTACCCCCTAAATCCTCTCCAGTTGCCGTATCTTCCTCGATGCCTCTGACTCCGAAAACGAGCTCAAGTTACTTAGAGGGCTTATTCTAGGGTGTCGTTTTCAGATAGAGTAATACTTACCTTAGCACCTGCTACACATATAGACGCTATGCTATATTGCACACTTCTCTAAACACGTCTCTGCTATACAAGCTCTCCAATTCTCGCTGCACCGACACTTGCTGATATGTAGCCAACCCGGTCCGACTGACCGCTTCTGTTGCCAGACCTGGCTTGACTTTATACCCAACCAACATGTCTCAAGACGATGCTCTGCCTCCTGTAAGTTTGGTCTCCAGCTCTGGCGCAATCAGCGCACCAAGAATGCAATTCATGATTTCGATCTCTTTGACGCGTCTGTTTCTTAATTTCGCACATCTGGGTGTTCTCTTGGGATTGCAAACAACTCGTCTTGATCTACATTCTAGGTTCTTGCCGCATCTGTGCACGATGTGAGATACTTTGCAGCACTTTTGAGAGGTGTTAATTTCGGGAATGTAAGCATATGCTATTCTTGATTGCAGAAGGAGTTGTGAACTCTGACACAATGCGCGCCCTCTCCTTCCACACGTAGCGCGCAACGGTGACGGTGGCAGAGCATGGTCTCACGGTAACCGTGGAAGAGGCGCGAACACTACTTGGTGAGTATACTCAATCGTCTTCAGGCCTACGCTAATCAATTCGGACATAGGCACCGCGTTCATCTTCTCTGCTATATTCGATGAATACGTTTTTCACCCTGAGCCACCACCTGCACCTCCTCCGCCTAGGGCACAGCCTAAACGTAATCAGAAGGCTAAGAAAAAGAAAGGGAAGGAAAAACAACCATCCTCTTCGTCTGGAGCTGGTGCTGAAGGGCTCTTCCTGTCTGAAACTGAGTCAGAGTCCGATGATGTTGCGAACGATAAGGATTGGCAAGACTCGCAGGAACCACGAAGAAGACGACCTGGCGGAGACGAGATGGATGAGGGTGAAGACGGACCTAACAACTCTGCGTTCGAAATCCCGCTCACTACACTCATTGAATGCTTGAATATTTTCGGAACGGCTGGGCCGAGCACTGGTAATGTTGCCTCGTCGTCAGATGGACCTCGAGGGAGTGGGGGTGGTGGGAGAGGCGGAGGCCCTGGACAAGGACAAGGGCGTGGATGGAGGAAGGCGGGGGATGATGATGCCTCCGACGAAGAAGGCGGTGACCGTAGAAGGGGCCCGATCGAGGCATATTTTGGTGGTGGGTCGGAGAAAAGAACTGGGATGCGACTCTCGTATCCTGGTTCCGGTTATCCGTTGAGTATGATCATGTAAGTCTCAGTTGTCAACTTCAAGGCGCGCTTCTAAAAATCCATTAGAGCCGAAGACGCGTCGGGACCGACGACAACCTGCGAGATAACGACCTTCGAACCTGAACCTCAACTAGAGCTGGATTTCGACAACTCGAAGGTGTTCGTGCACTGTATACTAACTTACTGTGAATTGAAAACTAAATATATTGTGTTAAAAGGGTACTGAGGATTATTCTCAAGGTATGGACAATACACCTCCACTCCAGTCTGCAATAACAATCCCATAGTCATCATGGCTACGAGACGCACTTTCTGAGTTAGATCCTTCATGCGACAAACTGACATTTATTGGCAACCCACCAACAACGAAGTTCGCAGACGCGGAAGTCATCCCAGCCAACGCAAAGCAACGTCAACCTCGACGGAAGGCGGCACCACCGCCAAGGCCCATGCTACGAATTCAAGCTGCAGGTTCTTTCGGTAGCACCGAGGTAAGCTACGTTTCGTTACCAGTTGAAGTCTTCGTGAGCTCGTTTTGAGTTAGATGGACTATCCCAATGACAAAGACGTTCTCGAGACCTTCGATTGTACAAGAAACGTCAGCTTCAGGTCCGTTGCTAGTCTTGAATCTTCAAATTTCGGCGAGATTTACGATGGGGTCAGTTATCGATTTGGGCATATCACTCGGACTCTGCGGGCGTTGCAGAGCTCGACCAAAACTTCGTTGCGAATTGAGGAAGATGGCTTGCTTAGTCTGCAGTTCCTCATGCCTTCTCCAAAGCCGAAAACAGCCCCCGGGGGCAGTACTGATGCGTTCATAGAATTCAGAGTAGGTGTAAGCTTAGTCTGATCAGCATTTACAGGGCTAAAAAGTTGAGCAGTGCTTAGCATTAGAGGAAGACCTCTGACTCAAGGTGAAACCAAAGAAGCTAGAGGTCAATCTCCATGAAATTATATTGATGCAATAAGCCTTTGCTTAACATGTTCGCCTGAGCACGATCCATGTTCTACTTTATGTCACAGTAAGTGCCTAACTATCATATCAACTCGTCCAATTCGGTACTCTTGCAAGGCTGCTTTGATGAGAGATTTGAAACAATCATCCTTCGAATGGCTGCCCCGTCCATCTGCAATGACCCTCGTTTTAGTAGGGTAGATAAATTCAGAGGAAGCTGTAGCTCACCTGAGCCCTATCCTGCTCGTTGGGCCGATTTGAATGATTGGACAAGGTCTGAAAGCCAGCGGAAATGGGCCACAAAGCGGTCGTAGGAGTAGGAGGCATGGGTGTGCTTGCCTCCTGCTGCTGCGTCGCTAACCCGAATGGTGTGCGGGGCGAGGATACCGAGGGTGTCTCTGGACCTTTGTGAGCAGCCGTCGCATTCGAGAGTGCCTCGAGTTTCAGCGCCTGTCCTCTGGGACGACCCACATGCAGACTCCGATGACCATGACCCATTGAGTGCATCTCAAACAATGAGGGTGTGCGAGGCGACATGGTGGGTGTGCGGGGGGATGCGAGAGGAGGAAGCTTGAATTGATCAAGCAGCCGAGGTGAAGACAGGCTATTGGAAGTTGGATTTGCGGAAATACTTGGAGGAGTGGGCAAGGTGTTGATTGGTGGAGGCACAGGCGCGGAGGTCTGGCTTTGCAAGAGTGCCAACTCCGAGGGATCTCGTGCCACGAGTGCGATGACTTGTTCGACGGGAACATTGGTCGTTCCGTCTGGCATCTATACAAATCTCGGTCATAAATCCTACCCAGACAGCTCTTGTGCAACGTACAAGGATTTTTCCTAGGATCCCTGGACTATGGGCTTCGACATCTATCATGTACAAGTCGGACTCCTGTGATATCGATAATCAGTAAGCGTGCTTTCTGCCTGGCATTTGACACGCACAATTTGCAACAAGACATCTCCAGCGACAAAGGCATCCCCTTCCTTCTTCTTCCAACGAGTGATCGTGCCCTCCGTCATTATTGGCGACATAGCAGGCATCATAATGGCCTGCCGCGTCAGAGATCCATGAAGCCCTTCAATACAGAAGTTATGAGTGGGGTAATAAACTACAGTTCACCAGACTCACACCGCCTCTTGACCTGCCCGTATGCTCCACGCGTCTGCGCAGCAGAAGCTTTGGACAAAGTGAACGCCGTCATAGTATGGACTAGAGAAAGTTACGATCGTTGTCTCGGAATTGGCGTGGACTAGCACTATCGGATTTTGTTGACCAGCAACGCAATGGAAGACCAGAGTTCGTAATCCATGTCCGTATTTATACGGTTGCTGGGAATCTCAGGGATGATGCAACTTCGCGTGAAGCAGTGCCGGCAGATACGGCAGCGATGCAACTCAGTGGTAAGCAAATATACAAGACGAGCGCAGGAGTTAGCAGTATTTGAATCAGATCCAAGTCAGAATGGCGGCCTGAGGAATGAAATGGCTTTGGACACCCTGGCAGAAAGTAGCCATGCAATGGCATGCATCTGATTCGAAGCAACAGAGAGATGTGGCGGTGCCCACTGGCAACTGTCAGGACTCGATCAAAAAGAATCCGCATTGCGTTCGAGAATCTAGCATGTCTAAATGTCTACAGAAAATCTATGTAAATAAGCCGACCCCACCAGGTCACCCAGGACCGAGCTATACGCGCTATCTCCCCTCATTCTTCTGGACGTACATTCTGACTTGCAGAGGGTGTCCATCCATAGAGGTCATGTAGGATTGTTTCTTCGTGTTCTGAACCAGGTAAAGCGATGGATTCATAACGCCGAACCCATCACCATCTGAGGTCGGAGATGTTGATGACGCGTCGAATACTGAGCTGGAGGATTCGCTCTGCGCGTTTGGTCGGGCCGCGCGCTTGTGTACAGGACAGAGGTCGGCTGTATGGTAGTTACAAAATCAGTGACTGGACAGTAAGCATTGCAAACACGTACTGTGTTTTGCAAAGTGCCTGTCATCGTATTGGTCTGTCATTTTTTGGGGAGGACATCTCGCAGCGGCTATGGGGGAAAAGTTAGAACGAAAAGACCAAGTCAGGTCAGGAGTGAAATACCTTCACGCGAACTTGAAGTAGGGGAAGTTGGAGTGGGAAGTACGACCTTGCCGTCATCTCGTCGCGGAAAAAGTGTGCAAGATGGACTGCAGGTGGAGCATTTGAGGGTTGGGCACTCCATGTTTTTAGAGGAAGAAAAGATGTTAGGATACTGCTCTCGATGTGCCTCTGTCCTTTTGTATGGCGCCTACTACGCAGGGCTGCCGTAAAGCTCAGTGAAACCGCGTTATGGGTGGACGGGGCAGTTGCCAAACATTATGGTGCCTTCCCTTTTTCGACCAGGACCCCCATGAGGGTCCGCGGGATGACGAGGAGAGACCACTCAGTCGCTTTGACATTTAGGGTTACAACAGTATAGCAATGACGAAGAGCGCAGCCTTGTACGACGATCTGGGCTGCTTCACAGAATTATTGCCGTCTATGTCGGTGTCAATCAGTAATGACGATGTGCATAAGAAGGTAGACGTACGAACCAATATGAGTCAATCACACTGCACAGACAGCAAGGAATCTCCGTTGAACACGAGGACTAGCATGTTGAAGGAAGAAACAGGTATCTCGTGCCCAAAGCATTGAACAACGCCGTTTGTTGGGTTCGGAAATGGGTTCAAACTGATCCGGCAACGCCAGCCGCCGGTCAAGAAATACATATGTCCGTGGCACTTCATTTGAATCAACACGTTAATGCCTCGAGCCGAGCGGTGTCCGCGTATCGAATTATGGATTGCACTGATAATGCTACAAACACGAAAGAAAAGATGAGACGACGACCTAGCTACTTCCTTGCAAAGGTAATCTGCAAGGAGAATACACAGCACATGTTGTTAGAAACAAAGACCTAGAAAGAATGAAAGAAAAACGCGCCTTGATCTTGTTTTCGCCATCCAGCTTGTAGTTGTGAAGTGCATCTTTTGCCACACCAGCACTGCCCTCGTCCACGAATTCCACGAACGCAATATCTCGTTTCGTAGGAATGAGACGCACTTCGTGAAGACTGGGATATCTGTGAAAATCAGAAGTCAGAATAGGGGACCCAATGTATCACACCCGAGGAAGAAACGCAACTGTGAGAACAGCGCCATGAGCTGATCCTTTGTGACACTTTCTGGAAGATTCTGAAGAAAGAGAATCTTGTTAGGAGGGAGATATTCGTCCGGCATTTGTACATTGGGTCTTTTGGATGTGGGAGCTGCTGCTGCGCCGTCGTCTGTTGCGGGAACCATTAGCAAGTCAATGAATAAGATGGAATAAGCACGTACTTTCTGCCGCCAGTCGCTTCGCCCTGAATTTCGCCTTCAGAGGATTTGTGTAGCGCGTCTGCTCTAGATTCCTGTAGGGTCAGATCGCGAACATGTGACGGGACTGAAGCTTACTCTTGTGATTGTCTCTCCGGGCCTTATGCTCATCAAACCGATTGGCATCCAACCGCTTGACCACGGCGTCAGATCGCGTGCGTGCAAATGTTATTTGCTTTATCAATCCAAAAGGTGTCAGTTAGGCAGAAATAAGAAATGCAGATAACTTACCATAGGTTTAGAGTATAGAGGGAACCGTTGCACGTCTTTCATCGCCTTCTTTGCAATCTCTGCATCGGCAAATGAAACGAACGCTTGTCCTCGCATACGTAGGTTACTGTGGGCGACAACATCGAGTACCTCTCCGTAAGACTTGAACAATCCTTTCAGGGTAGCCTTCATGACTTGAGTTGAAAGTGAAACGTAAATATACGAGACGGTGTTTTGATAGAAGAAAGCGTACCTTCAGGCTTGATCTTTTCATTTAGATTCTGAATGTAAAGAGTTTCACAGGGGGTGACTTCGGGTTCCTCTGGAGGTGCGGCGGTTGTAGGCTCTGATGTTGATATAACACCCTCCATCGCAGGTGGTACAGCGAATTCTGCCATCTCGTAGAATGTACCTTGATGGTTGTGTCCAACGGCCTGAACGACGGACTCGGAGTACGTTGTTTGCTATTGTTGCCTTTAAACGTTACCAGATCAATTCCAAATTTACTCCTGTCCTGCCTCCAATGCATTCTCGCACTTCAACGTACTTAGCTTGACCTGAGCTCGACACTTGTTTTCTAGTGCTTCAAATTCCTTGTCTCTGAAAATTGTCATGTTTTCTCTGTCTCGGATTCTAGGGCCCAGATTGGGTCTTGATTGATATGTCTATCAAGCGTTCGAAACAAGCCTTGATTTGAAAATCTACCAAGGCTTTAGGATGTTACTTAGGCCAGACAATTGACCATGATCGCAGAATTAGAGGCCCTATTACCATTTGGCTGCCATCTGTGGGGATCGTTGACATCCGTCCGACCAATGGATTTCTACTTCGTCCCAAACAACCTCGAGAATGCATGTCTGGTTTCTGCGAATGGGGTGACCCACTATCACATCGTAACCAGCAAACCAACATCAGGTATTGAGCCGACCGTGACGATCATACAAAGGCCATCTTCCAATCCAGCCAAGACGACCACCATTGTAGAGATCGAGTGGAAAACGAAGGACATGCCCTCCATTATCCGAAGTCCTTTGCTCAGCGGGATGGGTTATTGTGTGGGTACCAAAGGCGTTGGTGTTAAGACGTTACCCTACCTGTACAAAAAGCACAGATTCAGCCCGTAAGTTTTTATTATTATTGACTATAAAAAAGAAACTTCTCATCAATAGACCAACCCAGTTGCCGGTACTTCGTAGGAGATGATGCCTTGGAATACCGCTGGAAGACGAACAGAGTGACAGGATGCACAGTTAGTCATCCTCCTTCTGGTATCAAGATGGGAAATTGACATTCGCAGCTCATGCGTACTGACACCAACGACGAAATCGCATCCTCGCTTACCGTTATCAACGCTGAAGGCATTTTCGCGGGGGAGAGGAAGGAGGTGCTTCGTATCCAGCCTTCTTCGATTGATATCGACCTCATCGTGATCACCTTTCTCATCATGGAACGGAAGAGGAGGGAGAAATATGGATGCATAGAGTGTCTTATAAAACACGACGAGGATCCCCAGGGTGAAGGAGGTTCCGGAGACGGCGATGGTGTTGGCGAAGCTGATTCTGGGTTGGTTGGAGAGTTGTAAGCACTGTTTACTTCCTATTTCGTTTGGGTCTGTTGTAGCATTGTCTGGGAGTTCACTTTGGTCGTCTTCACCCGGGATATAGGATAAGCGTTTGGTCATCAATAGAGACTGCAAATGCATGGGATTACAATTCGACAGCATTGTGAGATGCCCAACTATGAGCACAGGGCCCTCAGCTAACAACTAAAATTCTCTGGTAATCTTCGATGACGCTCTGGAAAGTCTCCTCTAACTTTTCGTATCTTTCATCCTGTTCCAACTGTGCTAGTATTTCCTATGAGATCTTTAGTTAAAGAAAACTTCAAAACAGTACATCAAGTACTCACAAAGTTAAATCTATAAAGCCTCTCTTTCACTTGCAGGCGATAAGATCGCAAAGATTTTCCGTTGGCTGGGTCCAAGCGCGAGAGAATGAGCATCTCGATAAGTCGGTGGAATTGCCTCTGCTTTCTGTCAGTAGACAACCCTGCTCGACATAAGGTCGTGCTTACCGAAGCGATCTTCAAATCTCTCCTCCACTTCTCCATCCAGGGCTTGTTTACAGGTGGACCAAGGCATGGGGATGGCTGGACCTCACTTTCTGGAGCCGCCGATTCTCCACGTCCAGACTTCCGGGTCCGCATATCTGCAAGAGCGGAAGGTCCAAACCCTTCTTCCAGGAACTGTTCATTTGACAAAAGCATCTGTAAGTCATTCTTGTCTCGCAGATCTTCAAATGCTTCCGCTGGATCTTCGACAGTCAGTTCAGCAATGGTTGGTGTCTTCATAACATATTGATATATTGCTTTATAGAGCTCGGCTACTAATGGTCATTTGCGTTTACATCCATGAAGTGAGAAGTACTCACACCCATGAGCCTGACGTTGGTACGGTGTGAGAATTACGAATTGGCTGTTGATAAGTTAGATTCGTTGCAAGCGCCCGTCACTAAAGAGTGGCTCACCTCAATCTCATGCGAACCTTGTCTTGGAAATAGTAGAATGGAAAGAGGGACGAATAACCCATGAAATGGTAGGCCACGCCATGAGAGCCGTCTCGCCTCTTCCGCTTTTCGTATAAGAGCACAAACTCCCAAGTGTCTTCGTCCTCGTTGATATAAGAACCTCCTTCAATGTAAAGAAGAACAAACAGTTGCATTTTGCGATGGTAGTCCCTGAAACCTGGAGTATGCCATGTCGTCTGACCTGAAACTTGAATGAAATAATTCAAGAGGTAGAATGCAACGTACGTGATACACCTCAAACTCAATCGCGTCCTCGCTCTCTGAGTTTAGAACCTGACTCGTTCCTTCTCTCTTGCGCTTTCCTTTTAACGCCGAGTTGGGCACAGGCCGGGTATACGAGTAGATAAGCTGGCCCAGCGGCCTAAATGATGTAGCGTCCTCTTCAACGCGCTTAAGGAATGTAGCTTCGTCTGTGTGGTATCCTATGGGACGGGTGAGCCTTCTCTATGTATCGATGAGAGTTGGTTGTACCGGGTGGAATGAAGGTCATGAGTGTACCCTCCACATCATCCACTGTTGACGTCGAGGGTAGCTTTTCCGAGTAGGTAACTGAAAGATACTGCTCCAGAGAACCAGAAGCGAACCTCAACTGAAGCCAGAGGATTAGTAGTCGCTTTTGTAAACTTAGATACCGCCTCACGTCAATGACGAGATCTCTATATCCATAAATCTTCTCTTCTTCACCATATATCTACCAGAATAAAAGAAAGATAAATTGGGAACCAAGTGAATCCGCAAAACACTCACTGGGTACGTAAAAGTGGGGTTGAATTCGTCATACTTTTCACCCTTGGTGAGTGCATCCGCGTCCGTCTTTGAACGAACTAGATAATCGAGGAACTGAGTGCCGTTCTACTAGACAAGGATGACTATGCCTACCAAGGGAGAGTACGAGGGCTTCATTGGCATCTGACGTCCAGTCTGCCATATTCCGAGATAGCTTGAAGTCTCCCTCGTTCCTGAAGTAACAAATAAGTCCGAAGATAACACCTAAGATCGTGGTCGTAGTGAAAGACTTGTTGACGCGTTGTTTGTCCACAACATATACGCGTGGGAAATGACATAAACGCCAGCGCCAGACCTTGTCGAGGCGTCCAATTTCCGTCAAAGGCATTCGAGATGCCAACCTCATCACCGCCGATATCATTGTCCCACTCTCTATTTCCTCTTGAAATACTCGATCAATCAATCGACAACCCCGCGGACGATTGCGTGCTGTTGATCCACGAATTAAAGGACAGGTAGCACCTTTGCTGAGTCCTTGCAGCCTCGTCTCGCAAGCTTTCTGCCTTCAAGTTCGCGCTCACAGCCATATTTTCAGGAATGTGAACATCCCCCGTTTCCCATAGGTCAGTTTATGCCCTGAAAAACTCATTGATATCGTCAAATCGAGCTCTACCTTACCCAACATCGCGGAGTATATGATAACCATTATTGGAACGCGCTGCATGAGAACGCCATCCTCCAAGCTAGCTTGGCGACCATTCTTACATAGCCCCGGTTATGGAACCGAGGAACTCAGTCCCTTCGTATATGGAGACTGGGAAGCTTGCACTTCTGACTTGCAACAAGCCTTTGGCGAGATTATTCGATCTCCTAACCCACAATCCCTTCGACTTGTCGACATTACAAATGTCCCTGTGTCCAGTCTTCTTCCTGGGTCACATTTGCACCACCTTTTCCTGTCTAATAAGATGGAGCACGACATGTAGCTGGTATCGGCTGTGAATGAAACCAGTGCGAAGGCGAACGAACCTCGTCAGGAGAATATACAATCAAAGCTTCGGTAGTTCGAGTTATTTGGGATATCCCCTCAGCGATTAACTAGCTTGCCAGAGTTTCAAATGCGTGTTCCTCTCTTTAAGAGTTGACATTGGGAAATTCCTTCGAACGACGCTTGGTAAAATATATGTCCTTCCGGGTGCTGGGCAGTCCCTCGAACGTTTGAGTGTGCAAACGACTCGCTTAACCGTCGATGTTCTGCATCAGCTCGAGATCCATGTCCGTTGTCTGTGGTCATTGTAACCTCAGCCTTCTCTCAAGGTGTTAGATCTCGCCTTTAAATTTCTATAACCGGGTATTCTTAGCTTCCTTGACGAACCCTAGCGCTCGAAAGAGGTTTTGGACTCGCATCGACGGTATTATAACGTCAAACTATCCAATGGTGGTCGAAGTCATGATTACTGTCAAGCTGCGTCCAACATACATGACCAATCTTGTCAGTGGGCTGACGAAACTCGATCCTCATTGATCGCAGCCATTCCGTCTGTTTGATCAGCATCTCATACTGGTGAAGACTAGAGTTGGTCAAGTGGACTGTTATCACTTCAAACGGCTTATAGACTGGACGTGAAGGTACAAGTTCCACAACCACTGCATGTCCGCACATGAACTAATGGTAACACGCTCGCAGTTCATGGCGAACGAACTGGACGATTATGTGAACTGAGTTTAGTTTTACCAGTCGTGAACATGCCCACCTAGGATATGTAAAAGCTTCATTGGTATCTGTCGCTCAGTTTGGGTGGAAGAGTTGTTGACGCGTTATTTGTCGTGGCTGGTCCATGAATACGCGTGGGAGATTACATAAAGATTTGACACAGACGCCCAGCAACAGGCTCACCGACATCTCAAATTCATTCAAGTTCAAAATGGCTTCATCATCGCCCATATTATCATCCGATCCCTTATTTCCTCAAGAAATACTCAATCAATTTGTCGACAATCTTGCCGGCGATTGCGGGCTGACCTGTATAGGTCAGTGAAGATTCAAAGAGCAAATAGTCCCCCTGCTTCCTTGCGGTCTCGTCTCGCGAGCTTTCTGCCATCGGGCTTGCAGCCATATTTTTAGAAATTTGGAGATATCCCATCGTTTAGATACGGACGCATATCTTGCGAGGCTTATAAATGTCGTGAAATCGAGCACTACCTTACCCAGCATCGCAGAGTATATCAAAAACTTCACCTTCCACTATTATGAGGGCGCACTGCCCAATGTCACCCACCTCCAAGCCAGCTTAAAAGATACCTTCAAATTTATACGCGGCCAAGACTACGGGATCGAGGAGCTCAGTCTTTTCGCATTTGGAGACTGGGACGCCTGCACCGCGGACTTGCAACAAGCCTTTGATGAACTTCTTCGATCTCCTTATCTTCGGTCCCTGCGAGTTGGCGACATAAACAAGATCCCGGTTAGAAGCCTTGTTCTCGGGTCGCATTTGAAAAAGCTTCTCCTGTCTACCAGAGTTCAAGATAGGTTCCTAGCATCGACCTTGAAAGAAGAGGCGACCCAACCTCGTCAGGAGCACACACAACCAAAACTTCGGTCTTTAGAGTTATTTGGGGTCAGCATCCAGTAGTTGACCACCGTACCAGAATTTACACCTATGTGCTCGTCTCTTCAAGAGTTGACGTTGGGAAATTTTACATCTACTGCACTCGGTATCATTGATATCCTACCAGGCATTGGGCAATCCCTTGAACGCTTGAGTATCCACACAGATAATATGCACTTTTGTGAGCTTCGTTTATACCCTGATGGCACTTGACGCGAGTTATTGACTGAGCCCTTCTAAGCCTCCGGAGAGCCATTTACCAAGAGCATGCTCAAACTGAACCTTCTGCGTAACTTGAAGTACCTCAATATCTATCCCTCCATCGTCCAGTACCGCATCGTGGACGAGCTTAAGATTTTATCCCGTTCTCTCTCATCATTCCGACCCCCACCTTCCCTCAAGGTGTTGCAGCTTGTCTTTGAACTCCGACACGACACCAGCCGTCTTTTCTTAGATTCCTTGAAGGACGTTCGAAGCAGGGTTTGGGCTCGCATCGACGAAATTATAGTCTCGAATTATTCAATGGTGCAAGAGGTCACGGTTACAGTTAAGTTGCCTTCCAAATCCAAGACCATCCCTTCCAACATGGCCGAAGAATCCGGATCCTCGTTGCTTGCAGTCCATCCACAACTCGAAAACCCAGAGATTAGCGATCAAGATCTTATACTGGTGAAGGTGACGCTTGTTCGGCTGGTTTGCCACCATTATAAAGGATCAGAAGGTACGGTTTCCACCATCATATGCCCACACGAGAACTGATCTCAGTCGCAGATGCGATGATACGCACCCGCAGTCCACGATGTAGTGCGATTTTCCCTGGCCAGTCATACTCAGTCTCTGAATAAAATCCTGCGACGCCAATCCATACCTATACTGCATTTCAACGACCCTAGTCCAAGATATGTATGTACAAAGACAACAAGAATTTTTGTACCAAAAGCATCACAGAAAATTAGGCAAAGATCTTCTGGAAATATGCGCCAACCCCAGTAGCGTCACGAACGCGAGCACCAACCACTCCGTCAGGTCGGACAACAACAATAACTGATTCACCCTCTCTAATCTTGTATCCTCTGCGAGCGTGCCCATCGTCGTCCACCACAACCAAAGTGTGGACACCCTCTGGTCGCGCGTCCTCCCCCTTGCTGAGAACGACGACGCTCTGCGTGATGTCCTTGGGAAGACGATGGAGAACAGCTAACACGGCCTGTATTTCGCCTTTCGAATCGGAGAAAATGAGGACGGTGTGCTTCGATGGAGAAAATATGGAGAAGAAGCTGGTGTGTTGGTTTCCAGCGTCGTTGGCTACTAGAGGCTTTAATCCAGGAGCCTCCGGGGCACGATCTCCTGCTTGAGCGGCTGTCTCGCTCTCTATATTGTATCCAGGGTATTCAGTGACAGAGTCATCGGCACCGAAATCTGTATGAAGGATTGAGCTTCCGCGATAATTGACGCCTAGCTGGTGCATGTCGCGACCTCGCTTGACCTCACCGCCTCCCGAGCTTACGGCCTTCTTGTGGAGCTCGGTTGTCTTGTTGAGCATCTCTGCGATGACAGGAATTCGCTCTTCTTGGTACGTGTCTAGAAGCTTGGAGGGAGCGAGGTCTTTAAGGACTAGGGAGAGCTTCCAGCCCAAATTGAACTGGAAATTTTATCAGCATAGTGACAAAGAAAAGGGAAATTTCTGAGCCACTTACAGCATCCTGGATGCTAGAATTCAATCCTTGACCACCCACTGCGCTGTGACAGTGAGCCGCATCTGAGAGCGAATATATTTAGTGTACATTATATAAGAAAAGAAATTGCAAAAGAAAAACACACCTCCAGCGACTAGAACTCTCTCCTCGCGAAGGTGCTTCACCATGCGGATATTTGGTCTTAGGAATTAATTATGTGGATCAGAGCTCTGTAGAGAAAGGGTATTGCAGATGCCCACCTATACCGAGACTTCCAGATAAGATCCCCAAAGACAATATCTTTCCTGCCGGATATTTCATAGAACTTGTCGACTATGGTCTCGCGGCTCTCGAGAACTTTTGAAACGTCGATTGCACCAGCAACCAGGAAGTTAACGACTCGTGTATCCTGTCCAGATGGGCGAAGAGAGAACCTGAGAGCGGTTGAGTGACCAGTATAGTTTACTGAGTGGAAGTGAAGCTTACATGACAGTTTCTGTCATCCAACGCTCCCAGAACTAATCGTATAAATGTCAAAAATGACTTTAAAAGTAAGTAAATAAAACACACCTCTCTTGGCTCGCTGATAAGCACGATATCACCGACAGCGATATTATCTTCCTCGCGTGTCTCGCCTAAGAATGGCAGTCCGAGCGTCTTACGGACGATACTGTGCGCTCCGTCTGCACCAATGAGATAAGAAAACTCAGCCTTGGTGACTGTCTCTCCCACTTCGCCGTGCTTGACAATCTCTGCCGTGACAGCCTCTGCAGACTGAGTGAATGTGCGCAACTCCGTTCCCCACTCAACTGAGGTGCCAAGTTTCTCAAGATGCGCCCTAAGAATGGCTTCATGGTGATTTTGGCCAAGAATGAGGGGATTAATCTGTCACAAAAAGGGGTCAGGTTGTGGCGCCAAAAGAGTAAAGATGTCACACATAAGGCGTGTCAGGCGTAGGGTCGACCGAAGGGATCATTGGAAAGGTTTTCAAGGGCTTGTAACCATCGGTAGGATCGTATTGCCTCGTAAGAAGGAGAGGCGTTGAAGCTGCCAGAATATCGTCTGAGGTTCCAAGGATCTTGTGCACCTCGAGGGTGCGAGGCTAGATGCACAACGTATGGTAAGCAAACTATTCGTGTTTTCGAACAATCGAATGTTACGGACAGAAACACCTGGGCCACGTTCACCGAGCCTCGGATGAAGTTCCTTATCAATGATTCGGACAGGGATCCCGTTCTTTTGCAAAGATAATGCGAGGACCAGACCAGTGGGACCGGCTCCACTCTACGCAAAAACCTCTGGTCAGTGCGAGTGGACTTGTAGTACAGACAATTCAGAGAAGAACTTACAATTAAGACAGTTGGGCTGGACATGGTTTCAAGGAAAATTCTAGCTTGAGGGAGTTGAGGGATCGTTGTAGAACTTTTTCTGTATTCAAATGCGTTCTTCCTCTGGTATTTATACCTCGCAGAATAGCTGATTGTCATCACCATTTGCTAAGCGGTCCTCATCCTTTGACTTCAAAAACATGTTTCAGTCTGCACAGTGCACAGATATTCTATGAATTGCGCAGTACTAGATGGCCGTCGTCAATCCATGTCGCTTTGATGATGGCTGGAGGAGCTATAAATATATTTGAACTATCAGTAAAAATAGCACCGGAGAAACCGGGAATAGCAGTGGCTTCATTAGTCAATCGGCCCGCAACGGGGGCCGACTTTCACGAAATGGCCTCTCGTTGGACGGCTCGGGGCACAAGATCTAGCCGAAAATGTGCCAGGTGCACCAGGGTGCACCGTCTTTTGGTTGATAATTGATGGCCAGCCAACGCGAATCAATACTTACACCAAGCATTGAACGTGTTAAATATGAATTGAAGTACTATATGGGTAATGACTAAGTTGGGTCTACGCGTTCTTGTGGTGTCTCCAAAGAAACAGAAGAAACAGAACCGTGAGCCGCAGACTATAGACGCAGACGATTCGTTGTGAGCGTTTCTTCAGTACTCACTTTATTTTTCGTGGTCTATTTTAGGTATTCATCGTGGGCGCTTACACTCGGAACATTGAAATTGGCGCTCATCAATGTAACTTTATTTCTTCGACTCAGAGTTCGACGACGGAATGAAACTGGCAGGAGTTTAACTCTTGTACCTCAAGTGTCCTGGTTGACCTTCGATCAATGTAGTGCGACCCCTTTTGATGAACCACTTCCACTTGGATTCCGGAGCGCATGAGCCTGCCTGGTGGATGGGCCAGAAATATATGCCAACGTCAGATGTCTGTGATGACTTACTACAGAGATCAATAAATGTTGTTATTCTTTAGAAATACGTTTATGTAGCCGAGGAGATGCCATGCACCATCATGATAGGTGTTCCAGCTTTGATGTCTATATCTATCACTTACGGTCCTCGGAGATGTGCCATGGTGGGATATGTCAATCATAGCAAACGTCGATCTTGGAATACTGACGCGCTTCAGGCACGGGTTTATTCGTGAGAAAGAAATACCAAGAGAGCCTGCTCCGACGGCGTCGGTTAAGGCTTTGAGAGGGACATTAAGCGCACTGAGTAAGTGCAGCAAAAAAATCGAGAAATAGAGCGAGTAGGAGAGGTACAGGCGGAGCGGTAAAACCACATTATGATGATAGAGCCGGGACGATTGCACTTTAGATGCCGCTACAGAAGCAAGGTCCGCGGTTCATGAGATCCGCGTGACCGAATCTCTCCTGCTTCCCTCGTCCCATGATGTATAAATAATGCACGCCCCGCATCTGTCTTTCTCCTACCGCTTCTCCGACATCCCTTAAACCATTCCCTTAGAATACGTGGAAGTATCTCGGGACAAAGTCTGTCCCATAGCCAAGTCCAGCCATGTTCAGAGTCACCCAGACGGTGTCGAGGTCGTTGCGGGTAACAATCGCCATACCTGTGAATGCACGACTATACAGTACACCGGCTGATATTCCAGTGCCCAACAAGTCGAAAGTTTGGGATTCAGCGGATGACGCAGTGAGGGATATCAAATCGGGCTCAACCCTCCTGGTCGCTGGTATGCCATACTCTTCCATTTGACCTTGGAAGAGGACTGAACCGGATACTCTTCGTAGGTTTCGGTCTGGCTGGCATTCCAGGTTGATCTATCACCTTTTAAATGTCAGGATCTTACGACTGACAGCATTTCAAACAGATACCCTCCTAGGGGCACTGGCGAAACGGAAGGATGAAGTCAAAGATCTGACTGGAGTCTCAAATAATGCGGGTGGAGGTGACTCTGGACTTGGTGCGATCACCTAAAACGTTTTTCCGACTTGTTTCCTGATTATGCAAAAGACAAGCTTCTAAACACAAATCAACTCTCCAAAGTCATCGCTTCGTACCCGGGGAGGTAAGCAGTCACTATTCAATATGTTGGGAGGTTCAAGTGACTTACATCTCCTAGTAACAAGAACTTTGAGAGTCGATATCTCTCTGGCAAGATTACTCTGGAACTTGTTCCGCAAGGTACGCTCGCAGAACGCATGCGTGCACACGCAGCTGGTATCCCTGCATTCTTCACACCCACTGGAGCGAATACAGCAATTGAGCACGGCACCATCCCTCAACGATACAACGATGGAGGAGCAGCCAATGGTGTTGCCCTTGAGGGTATTCCCAAAGAGGCTAGAGAAATCAATGGAAAGCGTTACGTCCTGGAGCCTGCCTTACCTGGAGATGTCGCATTTGTGCGCGCCTGGAAGGTTGATGAGGTTGGCAATTGTGTCTTTCGGTATGTCAACATCCTATCTGCGTGAAAATTACCTCATTTTGGCTTTAAAGATATGCAGCAAACAACTTCAGCACCGTCATGGCCAAGAACGCGAAACTAACAATTGTCGAGGTACGTGTTGCCCAATCTCAACTTTTCATTCTAAATCTAACATATCTTCAAGGCAGAGAGAATTGTCCCGGTCGGCAGCATCTCCCCCAACGCCGTCCACCTCCCCGGAATCTATGTAGATCGTATCGTACCTGCTACCAGCGAAAAGCGCATTGAGATCTACACGCTCGCCAAGGATCCCAATGAAGCACCTTCAGACAAAGACGTCTCTCCCGAGAAGGCCGCAGCCATTGCCCAACGGCACCGTATCGCAAAACGCGCCGCAAAGGAGATCAAAGACGGCTTTTATGTCAATCTCGGAATTGGAATGCCTACGCTTGTACCGGAATATTTGGAGCCTGGTGTTAGGGTTTGGTTGCAGAGCGAGAATGGAATTCTTGGAATGGGTCCTTATCCAACAAGGAAGCAGGCTGACCCGTATGTCTTTCCTTCAATCTCTTGAAATGTAGCCTGACCATGTTCACAGTGACTTGATCAACGCCGGAAAGGAAACTGTTACGCTGCTCCCTGGTGCTTCAGTATTCGGTATGGCATCTCGTCGGCTTTGGGAACAGGCATTGGTTGATATGTTTTTTGTCTAGATTCAAGTGAATCTTTCGCAATGATTCGTGGTGGACATGTTGACGTTGCTATTCTTGGCGTAAGTTACTCCTCCATGTTATTCACACCACTCGTTCTCACCTCTCACCGCAGGCGATGGAAGTATCCAAGGCGGGCGACATTGCCAACTTCATGATCCCAGGGAAGCTCCTTAAGGGCATCGGTGGTGCTATGGATCTTGTCTCCAATCCTGAAAAGACCAAGGTCATCGCAGTCATGGAGCACTGCTCAAAGAATGGCAAATCGAAAGTGCTCAACGAATGCTCGCTGCCACTCACCGGTGCGCGCACTGTGAGCACAATCATCACTGAGCTGGCAGT